>Ga0123357_10013352_pt1 | contig 10654 bp, 8 predicted proteins | sample TergutEmb28metaG_FD_89873 | JGI IMG/M metagenome (GOLD analysis project Ga0123357, IMG submission 89873) | Embiratermes neotenicus P4 segment gut microbial communities from Petit-Saut dam, French Guiana - Emb289 P4 | ecosystem: Host-associated > Arthropoda: Insects > Digestive system > Gut ...
CATATTCTGAGTGTGTGTTGTAGTCTTATTTATCCAGCATAAAAAGCGCATGCGTCTTTTTGTATTGACATCTGTGGCATGTCTGTCTCTACCATATTTTTCCACATTATCTCACAAGAGACACGATTTTCGGAAGAAGGTTATTGAACATAAAATGTGTTTTGATTTTCTCATTCTAAGACGAATTCAGAGATAAATTATCATAAATGTACATCGGCGTTCATGTAAACTACCCGTTATACCTGTCAGATATGAATGAAAATTTTCTCGGTAGATTTTCGAAAAATACTCCAACATCAAATTTTATGAAATCCCTTCCGTCCAGTGGGAGCCGAATAGTTCCGTGCGGACGGACGGACGGAAGGACAGACGTCACGAAGCTAATGGTCGCTTTTCGCAATTTTGTAAACGCTTCTAAAAACTCGGCTTCTGTGCCATACCAAATATTCGTTTTATATGTTCTGTAATTTGGTCACGAAAAAATGAAGTAAGTGAACGTTTAATTTTTAAAAACCGAAGAAGAAAATAAGAATGATTGTACTCTTCTTCTACGATGCTCTCCGATTACCGAAAAAAACATCGCTATTTTTGGCAGGTACTTAGGCTTGGCCCGCTTGTATTTCTGTTAGGAGTAGCTCACAATATGAATACGAGCACGGAATATTAATTTAAAGACTAAAGTTAATTTAAATTATATTGAGGAGTTTTGATAAGTTCGTACCTCACAGAAAACAGACCGTGTTTCTATTACAGATCATCGCTGTTCCATGTGACAATCATACGACCCACACAAATACACTCCAGATGTATTTATTCAGCGTTCCTTCAAACAAAACACAGTTACACTTCTAAGTTGAACTTGTGGATGGGTACTTGGCCAGTACTTATAATCTTTAGGATGATCTAAGCACAGCTGGGACGTGTCGCCTAAGATTACAGATACGAGTACACTCTGTTGAAAAAAATTCAAATATTCTTCATGTTACATCAGGCGATATATATATATAAAACACTGTTTGAGGGGTTAAAAACATAATATTCAGTACTGTTAAAAGGACCTTCTCTTATTCCGACCAGTGAAACGATTTATCTCTTCTCCAAATTATCCAGACAGAATTTGGACCTTAACCATTCCCCTTTTCAATGAATAACTGGGGTAGAAGAGGACAGGGCGTGAGGCTAACCACGTACCTGCACCTAGCGTCGAGATTACGAATGAGTCACGTCCATCCCTACTATATGGCTGCATTGCGTGTGTAGGAGCAGCTTACCTTTTGTTGTTAGTAAGTGTTATCTTTCTTCCAGGAATGCAGGATGGCGGAGCAACTTTCTTCTACTAGTGTATGTGTTCAGAAGTTTAGGACTGCAGAGTTCTGCAGTACAGACAATAGTGAAAGCGGCAATTGAAGGAAACATTTTCACTTGCTGATCCACTGACACATACTACCACACTCAACGTGCTTTCATATCCTTGTACAATAAACCTAATCGAAAGTAATGGCTGTACCTCGTACAGCTTGTAGAATTCTGCAAGCAGGTCTCTAGACAGAGGTTAGTATAAGTGGGACAACCGATTAGATCCTATTTGAGCCCGTCTTTGGCTAAAGCAATACTGACGAAACCCCTTCTCTTAAAATACGGTTTTCTACTTCAAAGCACGCCATTTGGTACCGTGCCCTTGGTTAAGAAAGGTTTTATAAGAAATGTGAATCGAATTATTTAGGATGAACGAACGGGCTGGCTATGTACTTCCCCAATAGGCTGACCTGCTACAAGATTCTTGTCTGGGAACGAATGTCAGTTATTTAGAATTTTCTGTAAACCTTTATATATTACATTTCTTTTACAGAACATAGCTCCTCGGTACTATGCACACAGCCAACGGCCGTGTCGGAGCCAAAATGCATCAGTCCCACGTTAACGGTACTGATGTCACTGCATTACATAATGGCGGTTTACATTGGTTGGTCCTGCTATCTCGCGTTGGAATATGAAACTATTGTCCGTGTTCAAAGCTCGCGTTTAGTTCCATTCGACGAACATAGATGGCGCCGTTACTAATGTCATGGTTACTTTACAGTAGTTTCTTCCTTGCTTTTATGCACCACAAAATAAAATTTTAGCTTTGTTTAACTTTCAATCCAGTCATTAACACAAACCCGATGCCCCCCGTTTGATCACAGTGAGCAAATCAGCCGTATTCGGTACCTGGCCGGACGGACTGCTGGCAAACAACCTGCCGTTACGAGGTTTTCCTGAATTCATTCAGTGATTCCGACCGAAGGCTGGAGCAGTATGTTCAGGTAGTTCAAGATTTCTCATCTCGCCATAAGTAAATGAACTGTAATTTCGTTGTATATTAAAAATGTTAGGCTGTAGGCACCCTCATATAAACACCGCGAAATTGAAATCTTAACACGTCAGTGTGACGGTGTTGTGGAATGCACATCAACAGAATACAATAAATTATTTTGCATTGTACGTAGCAATATAGCTGAAGGTTTATATGGATGGGAGAACACAAGCGTTCGCTACAAAATTTTCACGTGCCTGACTATTCAAAAGGAGCACAGTTATCGACGCGGCCGGTGGACTGACTGTCCTTTTTAACCCTTTGACGCCTAACGACCACTATAGTGGTCGTACCGCACCGCTTACCTCTAAACGTTGCGTTTTATATATTTATTCAACAAATATAGGTAACGAATATTTTAAACATGGTATATACTCTCCGTTTTTCTCTCTTCAAAATGCAGTTTGTTTCATAATTATAACATATTTGGTTCCTGTTTTATTCACATTTTATATACAGGGTGTGCTAAAATTTAAAAACATAATTCCGGCGCCAAAAGGTTAAATTTAACTCGTTGTTTTCTTCAATTCCTTCAGGCAAATGCAGCGATAGCACATCCACATATGCCACAATTTTCCCGAATGAATTGTTCGCTAGTAATCATAATACTCAACAACATCATTCAATAAAATGCACATAAGTAAATAAATAAAACAATGATTAATTAATCACGAACTGCGTTTGAACCACTGATACAACACTGCGAATTCCAGGGCTTTACATACCGACTGTCTGGAACGGGGTTGGAGTGACAGATATGGTGGACGAAGCTTTGAGAATGGAAAAGCAAGGAGGATGTAATATATAAACAACAGGACAGCACTTAAGTAACGTTTGGAACATTTTAATTTTGAAGTTCACGTAAGTGATATTTAAACAACTATTTCATACCTCACAGAAAACTTCCTCTCCGTTACAAATATCAAGCAGTCAGTGTTATGAAGGAAAATAATTTATGTTTAATTTGGGAAACATAAGAAAAATCCATAAATATAATATGCGGTTGAAGGGCAGGAATTTTTAATAAAAACAGGTGGTGTCACTCCAAGTTGGATTTAAAGTTTATACATTTTACCAACATACAAACTCGGATATAAAAACGTCACCTGCTCCGCATGGTACGAACCTCAAACAGCCATGAGTCTCGGGCTCAAACAGGATATCCATTTGCTTAAAACAGTGCCAATTCTGTGAAAATGAGGTAGGGATTATAGGATTGGCAGCCTAAGCGATGTTTCACTATTAGCCATTGAAAACGCAATGCTTATTGCATGTACAACCAGCTTTAACGTTCAAAGCTTCTCATTTCAAGCACAGCGTTTTCGGGCATTATTTGATACACTTCTCACAACGAACAACTATTATTTCCCTAAACGGCATTAGCCTGTTTGGATTTGCAATGGAGACGTAGTTTGATTATATATGGTATATATTATATATATAAACTTACAATTCATGTACTGTTTAAATGAAATTCGTGCTACAGTGGTATAGGCGGTGTATTGCAAAACCTGTCTCGACAAGTGTTCGATTTTATTTCTCGACATTACATTTACTTGCAGAATGTCCTACTTAAAACTGCAGTTTAAAAACGCCGATTACGTCACGGATAGCGAAGTCAGTATTGTGACTTGGTTATGGGCTGGAAAATCGAGGAATCTGGTTTCGATTCCCGGTAGAAGCAGGAGATTTTTCTCTTCTCCAAAGCATTTAGAACGGTCCTGGATCCCACCCAGCTTCCTACCAGTGAATAATGGGAGATTCCTGTCCGGGGATTGGTCGGGGCTTCAAACTGACCACTCACCTCTATCTAGTGCAAGGTTAAGAATGGGTGGAGCTATACCTGGTAATCCTCCACATGTGTTCATAGTTTGCCAGTAATACCTACATAAATTGCACGATATAAAGGGAGATGTGAGAAATTGTGCGTCTATCTGTTCACACGCGCATGCTTCATCTTGTAAGTCATGGGTCGGATTTTAATGACATTTGGCCATATTAAAGTTTTATAGCATCTTTAAATTTCGTCCTTGTCGATCCGACGCGTTTCATTTTCCTATCTAGAACTATAAAGATTAAGAAAGAGAGAACTGTACATTTGCTTCTTGTTTTGTATGGGTGTGAAACTTGGTCACTTGCACTGAGGGAAGAACATAGGCTGAGAGTGTTCGAGAATAGGGTGCTGACGACGATATTTTGGCCTAAGAGGGACGTGGTAACAGGGAATTGGTGAAGACTTGCATAAAGAGGAACTTTATGATCCGTATTCATCACCCAATATTGTTCGAATGATCAAATCAAGCAGAATGAGAAAGGTGGGGCATGTAGCACGTATGGGAGACAGGAGAAGTGTATACAGGGTGTTGGGAGGGAAACGTGAGGGAACGAGACCACTTGGAAGACTTGTGCACAGGTGGGAGGGTAGCATTAATCGGATCTTCAATAAGTGGGAAGGCATGGATTGGACTGATCTGGCTAAGGACACAGACAGCTCCATATTTGGTTTTGAATTACACACTTACAGACGTGTTTAAATTAAGAAAAGTCTGTAAAGTTTCTCTTTTTCATTTACGTGCGCTGATAACGCTATTTCATATTCAAAAACCAGCTAGTGCACACTTATATTATTCACACAATTTTATTAGCACTGTGTTACTCCAACATGTACGTATTTGCCGTATCACATAATGCAAGCTGCTCAATAAACTTAATTTTAAACCTGTTACACAGTTTGTTGACCTGACTGTGAAAATGTATCAGCCGTTCTCCTTGAAGATAACCATTGGAGGGCCGAAACATGTTGGAGTAACAAACTGCTAATAAAGTGGTGTGAATAATATGCGTGTACATTAGTTGGGTTTTTTAATATGAAATTTATAAAGTTTAGTTACTCAGATAAAGTACATCGGCATTACTTCCACAAAGTCCCTGTCATTTCGCTTGATAGCCTTCACCGCGAGTCTCACGATCCTTATAGCCTCCTATCTCAGTCAAGTGACTGCAGGTGTTACGCAAGCAGAAGAATTCTGGCACCTCCACCGCTCTGACAGCAGAGACACACAGATGTACGTGCACACAAATACTCGCATTCTCCCAATTTTTCACAAGAGTCTAGGTTCGCTAACATTACCTGCGCCCGAGTATGGAGACTTTGTAGAATTAATCCGGTTATATATTATTCACCGGCTTCGGTGGTCTAGGGGTAGCGTGCTGGCCTTTAGTACACAAGTTTGCGGGTTCAAACCCGGCCGAAGTCGTCGGATTTTTAGGGTGAAAAAATACTCGGCACGCCTTCCTTCGGAGGGAAAGTAAAGCCGTCGTAGATCTGCGGCATGTAAAAGATCCCTAAATTTAAGTGGAAGTCGGAATTCAGGCAAAATTACTACCGGACATCTTTCTTGCCCACAGTGCCAACTTTCGCTGCGGACGGAGGCACCTGGCGGCTAAAGTGGGAACGTCTAAAGGCGGGGGAAAGCAAAGGCAAACTACCCCCAAGAACTTGCCTACTATGCAGTGTGCCCGGAGCCATACCGGTCACATGACTGGGCTCTGGTTCCTGCCAAGTCTGGCCTTCAAGGTTGAATACTAATGAATGAATACATTATTCAAACGTCGTGTCGAATTACAGTAAGGCGAGAGGTAAATAAAACAGTCAAGACAAAGCTGTCTCTGTAAAAATTATGAAGGCACAAGGTAAAATGGAGTAACAGCTCCACCCGTTCTTAACGTTTGCGGGAGATGGGGGCAAGTGGTGAGTGTCACGCCCTCGCCGCTTTACTACCGGGGAAATAATTTCTATTAAACACTTAGTAAAATACTTTTGGTCCCTAGAGCTAGTCAGGAACCTTTGAAGAAGAGAAAGATTTGTTACCACTTCTGGGAATAGAGGTGTGATTACGCGGAAGTCCATCTCCTAGCTTAGTGTTTTTTTTAACGATTACGCCAACTCGGCTGCTAACTTGTCAGGCACAAGGAAAAACATGTGCACATAAACATAACACATACACATAAAGCACTGAAATGCACATGGAAGGAACACATTTTTTACGGTTGTGTTCAAACAAGGAATTTTATGATGGAAACCTCAAACAGCATAAAACTAATTTTTTAAGCTTGTGTGTATATATATATATATATATATATATATATATATATAAAACAGCTTCAAATATCTGTTTGTTCCGGACGTTCAAAGTTCCAAAAATACATCTAGTAAACACAACAATTCTTCTCTAACCACGGTTTTATTCGAGGAGGAATTCCAGCTAACTTCGGTTTTCTCTTTGTATCTAATTTTGCCAACCCATTATTTGGTAACGCCCGTGGGTTTGGAATTTGAAAATATAAATTGTTTTCACAATTTCAATGGGCCCAAAGTTTTATTTTTTTTTTCACAAGCAAGGTTGTGATGACGTATGAAATCATTTTTCGGTCTTCAGACCCGTTTGCGCATCGTTCTATATATCACTGTAATTGCTTTCTGTATGCTTAGTGAAGAACGGTGAAACGTGATTATAATGGGACAATTTTGAAAATGATCCGCAGTACCTTAGCCCCATGTTTCTCTTTAGACCTGTTTCTGCCAACGTGCTTTTCATAATCAAAGTCCCAGTGATAGGCGCGGGTGTGCTGTATGTGAACAGAAACAGCATAAAAGCCTTACTGTAATAGAGATGGAGTTGCAGATTCTTTCAGCTTTTACATATTTGTATGTTCAATAACATTCGAAATAAATTTAATAGTAGTTGCTGTAAAAAAATCAGTTAAATCCATAATATACATGTATGATATTACAGAGAGAAAAGGAAGCATGAACACGACGCAAGCAGAGCAAGAGCTACTCCTCCAGGCGGTTGACCCTTACAAAGAGCATCGCTTCGACATAGAAGAACACTGAGCAAATTTGTTAAAAAAATATTGTAATTAATATTCGCCTGCAGGATATCGAGAAGCGTATATTTTTTAACTACAGGTTTCCAACTGCCGGTAATATTCTCGTCCTCAGGGAAACTGATTGTTTCCATTACATGAATTAGATTAAACTAAGTCAGCAGTAACTGTTACGTAAGTTCATATTCACATATAAAAAAACAGCTTCACAAATCCTATAGGCAAACGGCATATCACTTCAACCGATAACATAGACGAACGTACAGCGTATGGAAGTGAAAAACGTTTGATGTTTCTGTACCGAGAAATGGGAAACAACCACAAATGAAACTACAGATACAATTTCGACAAACACAACCATAACGTCCACTACTACAGTCAACAACATGATCGCCATCGCCGCCACCGCCACCACCACCACTACTACTACTACTACTACTACTACTACTACTACTACTGCTGCTGCTACTACTACTACTATTACTACTACTGCTACTGCTACTACTACCACCAGTACTACTAACTACTACTACTACTACTGCTGCTACTAAAACCACCACCACCACTACTAACTACTACTAGTACTACTACTACTACTGCTGCTACTACTACTATTACTACCACCACCACCACCACCACTACTACTGCTAACTACTACTAGTACTACTACTGCTACTATTACTACCACCACTACTACTACTATTACTACTAATACTACTGCTGCTACTCCTACTATTACTGCCACTACTACTAATAATACTACCACCACTACTACTAATACTACTGCTACTACTACTATTACTACCACTACTACTACTACTACTACTACTACTACTACTTCTACTACCACCACCACCAAAAAGCAAGATGACTCAAGCGATATCATTTCTGAATCCTATTAAGTGGTGTACGAATCGAATATCGGCTTGTTTGACAGAGAAGTTTCGTGCTTTCCCTCAGTCATCCCAAGTGGGTGCGTGGTTAATGCTCAGGATTACGTCACGACTGCGTTTCCTTCTCTTGTTACAATTTATTACGTAAGCGTACATGCATGTTATATATGGTATTCTTTGTAATGCGTACAGTAAACACAAATCTCAGATCACGAAGGGGCTCAGGGGGAGTAGAGTTATAGCTATACTCTTTCTTTGAACTCGCTCTAGATGGTGGTGGGGGTGGTCAACGCCACGCCTCAGCTGCTTTACCCTTGGGAAAGAGATTCGTTACCTATTGTACGCAAGGCTGGGTGGACCGTGGGTCGTTCTGGAAGGGCGCTGAAAATCTCCTCCCCCCCGGGATTCGATCCCCTTACCGTCCAACCCGTAGCAAGTCGCTATACCGACTGCGCTATCCCAGTCCACGATATTTGTCGTTGGTCAAGAAACAACAGGACAGGCGACGTATGTATAAGTAAAACGTAACATTGAGGCGCGTGATTGCAACCGTTGTTGTAATGTAAAATCAGTGTTATATATTCTGGAAATGTGTCCGTATCTTTAGGTATCCAGCGTGCAATTGGCATGCGCCATATTGTCATCTGTGGTCTGCCGCGCTCTACAATATTTTTCCATATTATTTCATAAACGGCACTCTTTTCGAAAAAAAAAAGTTTTTGCACATAAAATGTTTTGACTTTCTCTACAACTTTTGTCTGCAGCATGTCTCATTCTAAGAAGAAAAGAAACAAGATATGATCAAAACTGTACATTGGCCGTCATGTAAAGTACACGTCATCCTCATCAGATTGTAATGAAACTTGAATTTTTCCACGTATTTTGAAAAATACTAAAATATCAGATTTGATGAAAATCCGTCCAGTAGTAGCCGAGTTTTTCCATGTTGTCTTTAGCATTTGCATAAAATACCAGAGGAACGCCCACGCCTTGTAATATATATATATATATATATATATATATATATATATATATTGAGTGGGAATCTCACACATGCTCTACAGACGAAATCTGAAGAATGGTGATAAAACCGAAAGATTTTATTGCTCTCACATGAAGTCTAAATACCACTACGAGAGAGTTATTCCAACCGTAACAAATCCAACCTTAATTCCCATAATATTTATTTACACTTTGCAGGCGGAATCAGAGTAATGTCTTCAAAGAGAATCACGATGCCTCAGTACAACTGATAATCAACATATTTCACAAGAGCGAAACCGAGGCTCCATTCCTGTTGGTAGTTGTGTTCTCCACATTTACACGTCCTCCATGCAGAACACGGTACATATCCACTCGCACATCCAACAGCTGCCGATATTTTTACCCCACAAGTGTAAAAGCTTTCCCCTCACCTGAATCTGTCACCGAAACCCACACAGAGCGTAGCTTTGTCTCCAATCACCCACACTTCTTCACGACGTCACGTCTACTGAAGCGGAAATTATCTTATGTTATATAGAGTGTCCTCAAATTGGTCCTTCCACTTTCCTTCTAATTCTCCAATGAAAATTATCCAGTTCCTCTTTATTCGAGGATTCAGGTCAGCTGCAGTATGACGCTGTTTCGTTTCATAAGTGATTCCCGATGATTTGAAAACATGTAACGCTTTTCAAAACGTCTGCGACCACTCACCAACAACAGAGCGATCCATTCCAAAAGACCTATATCCTCTGCAACAACGCTGCGAAGACCTCAAATATCACATTTTATGCAAGACTGGCAATTCAGACGTTGAATGCTTATTGTAAAATATTGTAATGACTAGCAAACGATCAGTTTTACGATTGGAAAGCGGAGAAAAAGTCTAATTTTCAAAAGCAAAGACGTATCCTTGTCTTTCTCTCAGTATGCAGGCATGTGCTGATTTTGTGCATTATATTATGAAACAGACATGAAACCGTCCCTTACTAAGCACGAGATATCTTGCTTAAATCCAGTGTCTTGAGATTTTTGTGAGGATCTTTAGCAGACACGTGTTGAGCGTCTCCCTACAGTTAAAGCACAGTATCTGCCTAATAATATTCTATTCCTAAACAAATATTAACACACAGACACTTAGTGATGAATCATGCAACACCAAAAAGTGTCCAATTTCTGAAAGCTATTCCTGTTTCATAACCCTGGTGCAATTTTTAATAATCACAAATTCAATATGACGTCACTTTACACATACTTTTCAAGCTTCGAATAAAATTACGATGTATTCTGATATAAAACAAAACTGTATACACCACTGATTGGAAATGTGGACCAACTACTTGCACTGTTATATGCTTTTAAAATATTTATTTACATAGAATACTTTAAAACATATCACTTTGTTTAAAATTTGTTATAACTCCTACACGTTTCGGTCATTCCTTTTGACCATCCTCAGGGAGTGTTAAAATTCCTATAATGAAGTTGCTATTATTCTATTTTCGGTGGTGTGGCGGCATGCGTTCATGTTATGCCC
>Ga0123357_10013356_pt1 | contig 10653 bp, 3 predicted proteins | sample TergutEmb28metaG_FD_89873 | JGI IMG/M metagenome (GOLD analysis project Ga0123357, IMG submission 89873) | Embiratermes neotenicus P4 segment gut microbial communities from Petit-Saut dam, French Guiana - Emb289 P4 | ecosystem: Host-associated > Arthropoda: Insects > Digestive system > Gut ...
CACTAGTGCTTCAGCCTGCATACGGATACCACACCACCACAGCCAAACCACAACGTAACACCAACACACATCGAACCAGAGCAATACAACCCATGAAATAACTCAACAAATAAGTCGCTAGCTCCTGAGGATGGTTGTATTAACATCCGAAACATGTTGAGCATTAAATAAAGAAATAATAAAGCAAGTGACATCAAGTAGGTCTCTTCTCTTTACTCAACTATCAAGATGATGCACGGTCCAATAAACACAAGATTCACTACATTATTAATAAGTTGTTGATACTATTAAAGGTTCAATACTTGTGTGAGCTACAGTATTTTTGTGTTAAGATTATACAGTGTGTGTTATTATAAATGTGAAAGTATCTTTGTAGACGAGCGATACGTTTGTGAATAAAATTATTTTCCAATTTAAATTTATATCGTATATCTGACTACCCGGTCATCAAAACAACTTAAGTTTTAATGACAATACCGAAAGTGTTATTATCTCAGCCCCTTCTCGTTTGTCAGTAGTTAAAAAGTTGCTTGTTCTCATCATTTCTGTTTCTATCATCTAGAAACTCTCCTAAACCGACACTGTAGGAAGTTATTCGACAACATATTTACTACCATGCCCATAAACATAAGTTATTGTATGCTTTTACTTTGCAAGAAACAAAAATAATCGAAGCATATATAATGCTTTCCACAATAAAAAAGGGAGCTCGTTAGTATGTTGTGCTTGTATTTTAGTTTACCATCAGCAGCTAGAATGCTATTAGGGGTTAAACATATGGGATAAAATTAATCCACTTCCTTCCTTATTTGTTCTGTAGTTTGTAGTGATGATGATGGGGCAAGGCTTTTGGAAACTACGTCTTAAGTTCAGAGAGGAATTCTGTACATGATGCATGAAGTTTCATGGACATCTATGGATTACTGATGTTTCGAAACTAGAAATGTTTAGGCATGTCTCTGAAAATAAAACGTACTTATTATATTGGTGAAATTAGTTAAAAACTGGATTTTATTACGTGATTATATAAAAATCTTTGGGTAAAATAGTATGAAATGGTTGGATAACCCTTTAGTAACTGAAGAATAAAAACCAACTAGATGCCACTTATTATTTCTTATAGACTCAACATGTTTCGGGCACTACTATGCCCATCATCGGAAGCTCGCAACTATAATGTTGATTACCACATTGGTCGTTTCGTTCTTGGTTTGCTGTAGGTTGGAGGTTAGGTGAGATTAGGCTGGAGTAGTGTCTGGGCTGCAGGCTATAGCCTGCAGCCCAGACACTACCCCAACCTAACCGCACCTAACTTCCAACCTACAGCAAACCAAGAACGAAACGACCAATGTGGTAATCAACATTATAGTTGCGAGCTCCTGATGATGGGCATAGTAGTGCCCGAAACATGTTGAGCCTATAAGAAGTACAATAAAATAATAAATGACATCTAGCTGGTTTTAATTTTTCAGTTATCACAATGATGCCCGGTCCAACAAACATCAAACAGCTTTAGTACTCCCCATAATTGTGTATGCTTTTTGGCTGTACTCTTTCGAGAGAAGATGGAGCCATCACGCAGCTATTACAGTGTTGCGTGGTGATGACATTCCGAACAGAGCAGCAAGGCGTGCCTGTGTGCTTGATTGTCAGCGATACGAGGCCGTCTCAGCACGTCGCTGTATGTGTGAATGCTAGAGACATGACACGCTCTGGTGTGGCCTGTATGTATTAGGAAGCTTAAGTTCGGGCTTGTGTTTAGAGATTCTGCATGTTTCCTTATTTCATCCAACCGCGACGTTTATAACACCAGCGGCTCACTTATTTATTGATGATTAGTGCTGGTATGTGCAAAAGTGGAAACAGCGTGTCAGGGTTTGGAAGTTACATGACGTAAATTTTAGGTCGGTAAAACATTTCGGATCAGTTCGATATAATTTTGTGTGTATTGGGACTGAGCTTTGTGTAATATGCTGACAAAATGGATATTTTACATTTGTATTTGGAACTGTGAAGCAAAATGTGGAGCCCTTAAGGCTTGAGGCCTCATTTTGAAGAAGTATCCCCTCCGAGCAGTATTACATAACCCTTGAGCGTCTCAAAATAGTTCTATTAACATTTTTTTAATTGACGGTACAGAGCAATAACAAGACGCACTCAAGAACAATGAATGATAATGCAGTCAAAATGTGGCTGTGATATAGACAGGGCGTGTGATTCGAAAGATGACCAACGGTTGCTCTGAACATAGTGAGGATGAGCGAACAAGCCTAATGGACGGCAGCATGACGACGCTTTCGGGTTCAATTTTTCTGCCCACTATCCTCCTGCCACGTACCAACAAGCTTGTCGCAGGATATTATCTAAGAAGCAACGAGGTGAATTTTAGAGCTGAGTGGACATTCTTATGGTAAAGGACTCGGTAAATTTATGGTACTGCACTTGTAATTAGGACGAGAAAACAAATATGCCTACATAATTTTGGTGATATCTTTTTTTCGGGAACACCTATTTGAAAGGCGAAATGTGAAATACCAGAATAATGGAGTGCTATTATTCAGTGTCCTATGGAAGCTGATTAGGGGATAGCGGTAGTGCAGTGGTTAAGATGCTGTGCTACAAATCGGAAGGTCGCTGGTTCGATCCCAGCTGGTGTCAGTGGATTTTTCATTGATATAAAATCCTTCCGATCGCAGTATGGCCCCGGGGTCGACTCAGCCTCTAACAGAAATGAGTACCAGGAGTATTTCCTGAGGGTAAAGGCGGCCGGTGCGCAAGGCAACCTACCACCAACCTGTGCCGTTGTCACGAAATCTGGGAACCTTAACTTCCTGGAACCCTCTGGGCCTGTCCAGGCCTGTAATGGGACTGCTTATGGAAGCTGAATGTGGCAACGTGAAGTCTCCCTTCTGAAGTCTGTACATTTTATTGGGGTTTTCTGTTACAGCTGGTAAACTTTATCTGTTTATTTCATTATACTTGTGCAGTTATTTTGACATTCAGAGGACCGTGCATCGTGATATATGCTTACAATAAAAACCAACGAGATGCACTGTCGCTAGCAGGCAGTTAACATAACTAGCTTGACAAATACATATTGTTGTGTTGAGACCCCTGATGATGGACAGTAGATCTGTCCGAAACATGTCCTTTATCAAAATAAATTTGAGAAATAGTACATCTCCTTGACTTTTTTATAAGAATTGTGCACTTTATCACGTATGTTAATTAATATGCTGTGTTCATTATAAATACATTTAACCCGTTGAATTGAATGTAACGACATGTAGAAGTATCTCATTGTTAAAACTGAATCTCGAATTTACTCTTTTGAAATTGGCTATTCAAGGTATTTTAATTTTTTTATTTGTTATTATTATACCAACATATGCACAGAATATATACAATTCTTTGTATAGGTCCTCCAACATATTCCGGTGCTATAACACCATCCTTAGGGAGTTAATATACCAGTGAATATTTAATAAAGGTAATATACCAGTGTATATTTATCCCTCAGTAATTAACCAACTTGATGCACAAACTTTTGTTTTACAATAAGTTTATTTCATGCCTCTGCATATTTCGAGCACATGTGCTCATCATGAGGTCAAAATAGCACCTATAGGTATGATGATACCAGAGGCTGTGTAATACAATTTTGACCTCCTGATGATGAGCACATGTGCTCGAAACATGTAGAGGCATGAAACAAACTTATTGTAAAGCAAAAGTTTTGCATCAAGTTGGTTAATTACTGAGATAAATATATTGAGATGCACGGTCAGCAAAACTTCAAAAAAATACTGGTTTATATTAACATTTTGGAAGATTTATAAAAATTGTGCCATTTTATATGTTTTGTGCATTTGTTGGTTCAAAGATAAAAAATAAAAACTCGAAGTTACTGATTAATTTGCGTGTTCATGGCAGTATATTTGTAGAAGAAATAAAAGGGGGTTGAGACACCTACTGTCTATTGGCTACTGCACATTCATGTAACATTTTTATTGCAACACATTTCTTTCTTGTGGAATGTCACAAACGTTTACGCACGCATTTTGTTTTCTGTCGCCTGTACGTATTTCGTATATTCCTTCAAAATGACACTTCATGACTCATAATGCACATGAAACAAGTGTTGGAGATATAATTTAACGAAGGCTGATTCGTACTATTAACACTAAATATGCTTGTAATTGCTGATGTTTATATGTAGACATAGGTGCTTGTTGCAGTGAACGCGACAACATCGTGTTTCTAACTGCGTAGCAGCTAGCGTGATATAACACTGCCGCGCCATAGGCGACACTGTTGTAAGGCAATCTGTACACAACGCAAACCGTTATTTAGGACAGCCTCTCGTCTCGATTTGCCTGTTTCCCCATGTCACCTTCAAGAACGTGGCTTTTTCTTCGCTTTGCTAAATAATCGCATTGAAACAACATCCATGTAAGCAAAAATGCTCGGGGAGGTTTTTTTTTTTTGTGCGATGGATATGACATTTCCTCTGATTTCCTCTGAGAACCCACAACATAATGTCAGCCACATAACTGGAATATCCATGACTTGGTCATATGACCTACCTCCGTGGTTCTGAGTGCACCCTGAATCAATGAACTCGTTTCTCGAAATTTTACATGAAGGAGGACTTGCGTTATTCTGGAATATGATGCTTCGTCACGGATTAATCCGTCCCGACATTCTATCTTCTACGGTCTAGAGGTCCGAGAAGAATTACTTTACCTTACTTTGTGTGCTAACACCCTGCCTTACTGTGTGAGGTGGCATTACGTTACGTCACTACCAGACTGCGTGACCTTACTGCATAACCTGACTCGCGACCTTACTGCATGACCCTAATTTACGACCCTGCGCTATGACAGTCCTAAGACGCTGACAAGAGCACGTCGTAACTACTAGAGAGAGTGTGTGTGTGTGTGTGTGTGTGGAGAAAGCTCACAACTTGCGACCATAATCTTTGTGGAGAATCCGAGAGGCGTAAGAAAGCTTGGCGGATCAAATTTCTCTGAGACGTTCGTGCTAACACTAAGGATCTAATTATAAGTGCAGGAAATAACGGACAAACCCGTGATATTTAGTGCTACCTCAAGAATTTAAAATCTAAGGAAACGTCGAGACCATTGTATGTAGTCATCGTCTCTCTCTTTTCCTGTCACTCCGACCATACTAGACCACTTTGCTTCAACAATCCTCTCATCTGTTGAAATAACATTTCTTCTTCGTCTTACCACGAGATTCGATCCAGTAATCCGTTAAGTACGAAGGTAAGACTGCGTCTAACTACAGTCAGTATACTGACCTTGCACACAAGGACGAGCGGGTGTAGTATCTAATTAGTTACACTTCAGCGAAAGCTTGTAATCTGCTTGCCTGCTTCCTAGCTGTTTGGTAAATCAAACATCCGGTCATTGAAATGCCTGAGATGTTTATTTTAGAACAAGACTGCTTCATCACCACTGAGCAGTTATCTCTTTCCCGCTGAGAGTTTCATTAACTTTGATCCCTAATTTAAACGGAATGGCATTAGTTGGGTCGTCAACCTTGCAGAACAGAAGTTAAATTAGATGTACTTAACTTCACCTCTACTGGGAAGCCATAATGAGAATCCATGTCCCTTTTTATTTTTCTATCGTTCGTGCACGTCTTGTGAAAAAAAGTTGATGGATTGAGCCATTCAAAGCTGGCTGAATTAATTTATAATTAAAACTCCTTCATAATCGACAGCGTGGAGCTTCTATATTCTTAAGTAATGATTCCGATAAGCTTTTTTATAGTCTGCCCATTTCTTTGTTCTGCTTTAATCTCTGTTATGTGTGGCTGTTATACGTTGCTTCAACATCTCTACACATTCATTACGTAAACTCTGTTTGTTTCTATCCCTCCTTTCCTTTTTAGGGGGTTTTCCCTTTCTATGTCATTCTTACTTCTACGTTTTGTTCCTTTTTTCCCGTTTCCACTATTTCTTCATTTTTTCAGACTTTCTTTTCTATTCTTTAAGTTTCTCTATATTTGTCTTTCATCTTAAGGTTTAGTTGTTCATGTTTGCTTACCTTCTAATGCATTGTGTTTTGAAATATTGATTGCGATAATTACTTAAAAATATTTTCAACACATTTCAAATTTTTTCATCCTTTCTCTTTCTCATTTCCTTTCTCCGCTTAAGCTCCTTACACTTTTCATTTTATTAGTTTCTCCCATTGTTCATTCTTATTTATTGATTTAACTTCACTACTTTACCTTCTCTGTTACTAAACTGCTGTCCGTTTCCTCTTCTGTTATTCCTTCTCATAATAATTTAGCCCCGTCTTCTGTTTCTATTTGTTCCATCTCTTCTATACGACATCAATGTTTCCACCCAGTTACACCTGCTGGTCCTTGTTTTGACTGCAGGTCGGAGTGCCTTACAGTAAGAGACGCAGGCGTTTTCAGATTTGTCGTCACTTCGTAAGTTAAAAACATACGCGAACAGACAATAGTTGTGAAGTTTCCCGTCGGGTAAAATTTATTTATGCACTGATCTACTACTTCGTTCTTCTACCTGGAATGAAATGTAACATTACATTCTCTCATCATCATCATCACCATCATCATCGGTTCTACAGCCCTGGGTGGGCCTTAGCTTCCTCTGAGAGGTTTCTAGATCACGCCCAACGACGCACCACAGTCGATAGGACTCATCTGGACGAATGATCAGCTCGTCGCAGGGACCTCTACTTGACAGCACAACAGTACAGAAAAACATCCATGATCCCGGTGGGATTCGAACCCACAATATCAGCAGACGGGCTGCCGCAGACCCACGCCTTAGAACGCGCGGCCACTGGGACCGCAGATTCTCCTGTAGTTAGGTTAATGTTAGAAGCAACGAGGAACGCTTGAAATTCGAAAATTAACGTGTGGCACAAGACATTGATAACCATCTTCAAATGTCAAGTGGCCGGAAAGCACACGCTATCAAATTTCGGATAAAAATTTTGTGCGTAATTTATTTTGGAATAAAGCAAATCTGCCATACACTAGCCAAATTTCTTGAACAAGTAAGTACTCCAAGCTGGTTAGGTGTTAAGGACAGTTGTGGACTTCTCTGCAGATTGCCATTAAATTTCGTTTGCTCCGGCAGGACAGCATTTCGTGGTCATTTGAAGACTTGTCAGACTGTCGTAAAAATCCGTCACGTACGAAGTTACTTTCGTAAGACAGGGCGTGTGACTGCGTACCGGAACGTTAGCTTAAATTGTCGGTGACAGTTCTACTTATTTAAAATGCTCCCCAAATTCTGGTAAAAAAATTTAGAAAGTGTTATATTCTGCTTTGTTACTTCAAATAATAGTTCTACTCTTTTTTGGCAAATTGTTCCCTTCTCGGGGTTGAAAGGCAGAAACGTTATCTGACAGCCCCTTTTTAACAGGTTTATCCAAGTATCTTGTTTCATAACTTATATTTTAAAGTACTGTACTTTTCCAGAAAAGAAATTTTAACCTGAGTAATTAAATAATTCAAACTTAAAACTCATTATGACCACTCGTTACTAAAATTTTTTTATCTTTTTGTACTTTAAATCGTATTGCAAATGATAAGAATTAAAATACTTAATGGTATTAGGGTGTGCTAACATACATATACACACAAGGCTTACGTTTGCGTGGAGGGAATGAGGACTGCTACGAAAATAATCATAGTATGTGTTCTTTAGGGCACGATTCGAGCCAGATACTTCTGAAAGACAAGAGTAATGATATTACATTTACTGCAACATATAGTACACTGCACTGAAGTAGTAATCAAACTTGGTGTGACATTTTTTCCTGGTGGAGCAACAGCCATGTTTGGGTATGGGACGCCTCATTTTCGAGGTTCCGAGATTACAGACAGAAGCACCGCACTTGGCATGACTTCTCTGGACGATGGATCGGCCCGTCGCAGAGACCTCTACCTGACAACACATGCTATTCACAAGAGACAAATATACATACAACCGGCGGTATTCGAACCCGCAGTCCCAGGAAGCGAGCGGCCATAGACCTATACTTTAGACCTCTTGGCCACTGATGTAGATCTTGCCTTACAAAATTCTAACATTATCGGTGTTTTAGTCCGGAAATTTCTTATTTCTAACCATGTCACCACCACTTCTAATACTATACTACTCCTTCTAGTACATCGTAGGAAAATACGGAAGTACCAGAGAATCGTCGTATGGCGCGTGCGATTTGACAAAGCACGCAGATGTAAATTCACAGGCTAACAAATTCTTTTGAGTGTACTATTTCTAGTTTTTGTCGGCATAAATGTTGAAGTAGAAGGCTAGAAGCAAGGCACTTGTTCAGCTACAGCTACCTTAAACTGGCGGACAGAACAAAAGGTACACCGGTCCGTGGCCACGTCACCTACAGAGTAGGTTCTTTCTTCACCCCTTGCTTGCTTCTTTGGCAGCCAGAAGCTAACAGATGACATTCAGACCTATACAAGCGTTACGTTTGAGATGCGAGTCACACGGACATAACCCTGTACGAGAGTTGCCGATGTTTTCCCAGAAGAGTAACGTACCATGCGGTAACATGTTTCGATGTAGTTAGCTAGTGTGACGTGTTTATTAACTCATGAGTACAGTTCTGTCCAAGCATAACTTCAACAAACAATACGTTTGCATCAACAGCCAGCCACAAAGAAAATTTCTGTATTAGGGCTAGCAAAATTATGGCCCTGGTCTTGTTAGTGGGTAAAAAATTTATAAATTAACCGTCTTTCACTGTTAATGTTCTAGTTTCAACAACATAAGAATAATTAACACAACTCATTAATACCTGTTAGGAAGTTTGCCAAGAAAGAAGTTATCTCCAGCTAATTATCCAAATGCCGAGATCATGTTCAAGACAGTCCGTGGATGTTTTACTCCACATTCTCTTCTGTTGATTGTTCGTGCCAATGCTCATGTACACTCCATTATTATTCTATTATTCTAGTGGTCTACTAGTGGAGTTTCTCTGTCGCCTTTGAAGCAAAGCTACTTTTGAAATCGTCGAAACGCCTGAACCACTGCACCGCTCTTTCCAAGTGACAGAACATCGTCGCAATGCGATGTGTACGTGACCAACGAACATAATTTGAAGCCTGAAACGCCTTTCCTTCTTTGACTAGTATGGTATATTTTCCAGATATTTTTGTTATTTCCTTCATAACGAATGAATATATTCGTTTCGCTTAGCGTTTTTCACTTCTGACGGACAGTTTCAAGGGTTTTAAGCAAAAAGAAACGCGCGACTCAGATTTTAATCAGTAGTTCAGTACATATTTCATGGATGAAAACATTTGTACATCTGCCTATAAAGGACCTTCGCTCAAGCCAAAAAAATGATAGAAACTATAAGCGAGAAATCTTCTTCAGTATTAATAAACTGTTCAAATGCCCCGTTGTATTTAGAAAAGACTGATGAACTGAAACCTACCGAAACTACGACAGGTCTAAGTGTGTATGTGTATGTGTGTATATGTGTGTATGTATGTATATGTGTGTTTGTTTATGTGTGTGTGTGTATGTATGTTTGTATATGTATATGTGTGTGTGTATGTGTGTATGTGTGTGTGTGTATTCTAGTCAATATTTAAGGACCCTGAAATTTGTCAAATATGCGCTCATAATTTGGAATTGTCGTGGTTCAGGTATCACAAAGGAAACTGAATCTGTAAAACCGCATATCTTACTGTATCTCTCCCTTCTTCTCATTAAGTCACTTCTAGTGATAAACCTGGAGGTTCATCTGCATTGTACTTCTGTTTCGTCCTCTTCTCGTTTATAATGCTGTTTCGTCATGGCTATTACCAAGCGTCACTGATTTGTTTGTTCTCATAGATTTATTAATGACCAGCTGTCAATCGCATTGCAAGACTCGTACAAATCCCTTTGACACTAGTTATCCGACTAATGTAAAGTAATATCACAGGGGAGGATGTGGATGATTGGAGCCAGGTATGTGGTCAATATGCATCTAAACGAGGATTAATGCTGGACCTTGATTATGTAGCGTATCTCATCGGAGGATCACAACAGGCACATAATACGTGTGTATTAACCCTTTGAAGACGGCACATCTAAACAGAGCTGAACAGTGCAGTAGGTTGCTGATGATCCGTCCACCAGCAGAGGCATACCTGGTTTCCAGCCGCGTTTAGGATCAGGTCCGCATTTAATTTATTGTTGCCGACGTCTGAAGTTCTTGAAATATTTGACCTACTGAATATTAGCTTTTGAAGGGTTAAAGTTCTCCTAAGTACAAAGTCGAACTCTGCTTGCCCTCAGTTTCATGTGAATTGCGAAAGTATATTATGTACGAAAGGGAAACTTATTAAAATGTCGTCAGTGTTTGCAACGACGTGCAGTGTTATTGATGTGACCCTTCATAACATTTATCCTCCTTTTTTGAGATTACACATCCCGTTGTGTTATTCAATCACAGTTATATTTTAGCGTGTATAGCTGTGGGCAGCTATACACGCTACGATACACAACGGACCGAAGGTAATATTACGATACCCAAATAAATTCGTGGAATACACTCGTACTCAGTTACGTATTTTCAACCGTCCAAACAAAAACACACACAAGCACACACACACACACACACACACACA
>Ga0123357_10013357_pt1 | contig 10653 bp, 5 predicted proteins | sample TergutEmb28metaG_FD_89873 | JGI IMG/M metagenome (GOLD analysis project Ga0123357, IMG submission 89873) | Embiratermes neotenicus P4 segment gut microbial communities from Petit-Saut dam, French Guiana - Emb289 P4 | ecosystem: Host-associated > Arthropoda: Insects > Digestive system > Gut ...
CCCTTTGAGGAATAAATGGCGTACGGGTAGCAGCCAGTATACATCAGACCTCCGTGTAGTCATCATTGACACATAAGCATTTATCTCTGCCTGCAGCCAAGGCTCTCATCCCAGCGTTGAAATTATGGGAGTCAAGTGCTTGTAGTCAGGAGGTGTGACAACTTGTTTCACGTGAACAAATGTAAATCAGGCGCTGCTTGTGGGCTTCAAAGGGACGAAGTACCTGGGTGCGAGATCGGAAACGTAAGGTGGGTAGGACACAACTCTGAGCCGCAGCGTCGTAACCAGTCGTAAGCCCGTTTTAGACGCGTTCGAAAAATTGCGTAAGGCGACTATTATCGGCGTCATGTCCGTCTGACCCTCTTCCCGCCCGCATGAAACAACTCCGCTCCCACTGGACGGATTTTCATTTAATCTGATATTTGAGCATTGCTCGAAAATGTGCCGAGAAAATTTTAATCAAAATCTGACAAGAATAACGCGTATTTTACATGAAACCTAATACACATTTTTGACCATATTTCGCTCAGTTCTTACAACGAGAAATATTTAAGACAGAAATTATAGAGAAAATCAAAACACATATATTATGCTCTAACTTTTTTTTAATTATGCCTTTTATAAGATAATGTGGAAAAATATTGTACAACCGGGCAGGCCACATATGACAATATGGCGCATGCGCACTGCATGTTGGCTACCTAAGTCTACAGACACACACTCACAATATACAATACTTACTGTTTTTCCACTACAACAAAGATTGCATGAACCCACCTCCAGTTCCGTTTTAGGCACGTTGCCTGTTTTGTTCCGCATGGCGCCCAGAGATTTCCATCGCTTTTTACTCCTAAAGAACACTTGTTTGGCAACTGAATAAAAAGAGGGAGAGGGAGACCGAAGTCCTCGGAAAGTAGCCTGCTCCAAGGTAATTTTCCCCGCATGAAATCACACACACTGACTTCTCTATTGCTGAATCTGGCCCTCGCGGTTGAAGTAGTTTGACTAACCGCGATGGATATGACATGGCAAAATCAGTCTTGGACTTTGTCAAAGACCCAGTTGTAGTAGTTATTTTAAAATTAGTTCTAGTTAGAGATCAAATAACATAAATTTAATTCTTCGTATCCTATTCACTTGAACAAATTAGTCAGATTCCTAGAAGAAGAAATTAGAAAATTTGACACGTTGGAGAACCAAATATAACAGACTTGATATTCAACAATGAGCCATACCACTGTCAAAATGTTCATATTTAACTAGTATGTTTACTCTTTTGGAAACGTCGTACTGCACTGTGATGTCTATCCATTCACTACAGAACCACATTAGCAAAGCGTCAGCCAATGCGGCACACAAGCCACCAATCCGGTACGGAGATCTCATTATCACCCACAAATTGCATGCTTCCCGTTAATGATGCATAGCAGGGTATTCAGCTCATGCTCATTACACTTCACACAAATTGCATTTCTTCCTGGAATGGCAATAAAATAATATTGTAGTGTACTGTACATCAGCATAATATGTTTTGACAGTATATCTTGACATAGAGACTCATCCTGAAACACGTTTATCGGCACAATGTAAAGAGGTGCGAGTGCCGGTTCACATAATGGCTACGTTTCTGTTAACAGAATGAAGCATCTGCTGTATGGTAAACTTATGAGCCTGCAAGATCGTCTAGTTATACTTAGGGCTGATGATTACACTTCCAATCGTCTACATTTGCCCTGGGGCCCACCTATTCTTCTATTCAAAAAGTACTGGGGCTACTTCGCCATGGAATATCAGCCGGCGCGTGATTTTGTCAGTACATCTAACTAGCGCCGGGGTTAGGAATGAGTAGAGCTACAAATCGACGCCTCCTGTGTGTTTTTGTGGCGTGGACACGGACAAAATTACCTTTGCCTACATATAGAGTTCCTACCTCCAACCAAGTCTCTTCGTGGATAATTACGTTTAAGAAGGCAATGTATATTTTGGATATCATATGAAACACACAGCGTAAATAACATTTTTGGGCAAAGTGCAGATATTTTGATGTTATCGCAGGTGGCACACACAGTAAACGCTGTGGCTAGACAGGCTTTCGTCTTCTATTACTTAATATGATTTTCGTGACACTCAAAATTTGTGGTGCCTTCATCCACCATATTAATCTGTAAGTAACCATAATTATGGAACGCAATCACACTTCGGGTCATAGTCACCTAACTATTCAAAAGTTCCTCGTCTTACACAGAACTCGAAATTTTGTTACTGTGCTCAAAACAGCCCGTCAGTGTATAGTGTCTCGGACAGTTTAAACATGGCGGACTGCGTTTATTTAAAATAAACTCTAATGTTGTCATCTCATACAAGTCGTCGCTCAAGTTATTCCTTCCTTCCAGATTTCCTGAATAAATTTTCCCTGCCTGCTCGCTAGATGTCGTGCTCAACTCATAGTATAAATATTCAACTCCTCATTATGCAAATTGCTCTCTTGTATACGGGATTAATCGGACAAACGTGTAGCATTTCTTTTCTTTACCTCATTAAATTACACAAATTAAATTAGCCCCTTTAAGGCTAAAATAAATCTTCATTATATACAAAGATTTAATTCGGACTTGACAGAGAACCTTTTGTGCTTCAATTTTAAGAGTCAATAGGTGAATTTTCTGGAGGGGAATAATGGTTGTTTATTGTGAGAATCAAACGGAACACGAAAATAAATTTGTCGAAAAACAATTACAAAATTTAATGCTCAGGTTGTTAATACAGTTTCCACTAGGCTATAAAAGGTTAAAGGGCATTCGAAGAAAATACTTAACTGGGAATGTGCAGTGTAGTATAGTATGAAGTCTTACTGATTTCAGATGTTCAGTGTTGATGTTACATTGCAACTACACGTATTGAAAATATGCAGAACTAATTATTGTGCCCATTGCGAGAGAGATATGAAACCGGTCCTAGTACCTCTGCTATTTCAGTGGCCTCCAAATCAAAAACAGAGTGACAACAACCTTCTTCTCTACAAATTAGTAAGACTGAAAGAATGCACTACCCAATGTAGTTCACAGGATTCCCAATGGTGTTCTTTGCAGTTTGTTAAGCTTACTTGTGGTCTGCACGGAAGCAGTTTGTGTTCATGATAAAATCTACAAGGAAATGTTCATTTGTGACGTTAAGAAGAATTTCTTTGTTAGTGGCCAACATTATGAAAATTGGAGTTGCCTGCATACTTTAAATGCAAATTTCAGCTAATGATATTTAAAAAAACACGTTCTACAATTTATATTCAGATTTTACGTCGCAGACCGACAGACAGATATTAGTAACTTATGTTTGTTGGGCCGTGCATCATTGTGATAGTCGAAGAATAAAAGACCAACTTGGTGTCACTTGCTATTTTATTTCACTTCTTGTGTGCTCAACATGTTTCGGACATTAATATATCCATCATCAGGAACTTGCGACTATTCTCTTGAATTACCACATTGGTCGTATTGTTCTTGGTTCGATGTGTGTTGGAGATTCGGTGTGGTTGAGTTGGAGTGGTATCCGTGTTGCAATACGACCAATGTGGTAATTCAAGAGAATAGTCGCAAGCTCCTGATGATGGATATATTAATGTCCGAAACATGTTGAGCACATAAGAAGTGAAATAAAATAGCAAGTGACACCAAGTTGGTCTTTAATTCTTCAGATATTAGTAACATCCGGATTATATGCAACTTGTATATTTCGTAAGTAAAATGCATATTTTAAAATATCTTTAGGAAAAGTACATATTTGCAGTCTGCGCAACAATAAATACACATTTAATTGTTTGTAAAGAACTGGCTTTAAATTACAATGTGCTTTTTACACACGCAATATACAATATGCCTGTAATTCTACGCCTGGATATTACCGTTCGTATGGTGTTCCTTTCACTTTAGAGAGGAAGGCCATGCTCCCAGTAACTCCTACCGGAATATCGAATTCAATGGCGATGTTACATTCTTGGCGGATCGGGCCCACCTCAAAATTTGGATCCCCCTACACGATTCCTCCCACACAACATCCAGCCCTACTCAGGGAGATTGTATTCTTTCTTTTGGGTGATCGCCTGGCGTCTGAATGTTATGTACCGACGTTTCGGAACCCTCTGTTCCATCTTCATAGGCGGTGTAAGCTGACACCGCCTGTGAAGATGGAAGAGGGAGGTGTTCCGAAACGTCGGCACATAAAATTCAGAAGCCGGGAAATCGCCCAAAACCCAGAATACAGCATTCACAACACAGCAAAAGTTTGAAATTAAGAAGGAAGTTGATGGTGTGCTCGTAGCCAGTGGTGCAGCAGCTGCTGCTGCTCTTCAAGTGCCAGGACTGCGGCTAATGACGTGGGTGTGCCTTGGCTGAGGCTGTTAGTAACCAACTTTTCACAGCGGAGACCCGGGTCCATCCCAAATCTGTCAATGTTGAATTCGTGGTAGAAAAAGTAACATCTCTACAGGTTGTTCTCCTAGTGCTTTGGGCTTCCTTTCTCGGCATCACCCGATGCTACAGAAACATTCATTTTTCTATCACTGACGCCAAAATATTTTATCAATGGACAGCTTCGTTAAATAGAACTCTGAATGTAGTAACGTTCGAACCTACAAAATATTCTGGACGAACCTGGACTAGTTAAGAAAATTTATCTTTTTATTTCTGCGTATTCATTGTCTTTTTTTGCATATTCTTTTGACACCTGAAAATTGTATTGAGGGAAATAGATCTATTTGCATTTAAATGTTAAGTTCTGAGAATTTGGACCCGGGCTGGGTGATACTTTAGCGTCGTGTTTGTCTCAGTTATTAACAAACTTGATGCACAAAAGTTTTGTTTTACAATAGGTTTATTTCATGCCTCTACATGTTTCGAGCACATGTGCTCATCATCAGGAGGTCAAAATTGAATTGCACAGCCTCTGGTATCATCACACCTATAAGTGTGATGATACCAGAGGCTGTGTAATACAATTTTGACCTCCTGATGATGAGCATATGAGCTCGAAATACGTAGAGGCATGAAATAAACTTATTGTAAAACAAAAATTTTGTGCATCAAGTTGGTTAATTACTGAGATAAATATACTCAGATGCACGGTCAGCAAAACGTCAAAATTTAGCGTCGTAATTTCTTTTCGTTCACTTAAGGCCTATTTAGCCACATTATCACTATCTTTCACCACACAGCGTCAAGTAGTAAGATGACTGGTGAATACGGAATTAGAAAGTACAGGTAGCGATTGTGGTCTGACTGAGGTACTTACTGTAAGGACAAGTGTCTGACGCCACATACCTCACCTCCTGAAACATATAAGACTGTAAAGAACGTGTTAGAAAATGTGTGCCCCAGAACAGAAACTATCCTTATCTTGTGGAGCAAGAGTAAGGGAAAAAATGACTTCTACTAAAAAAAATACTGGAATGCAGAATTTGCTGTTTGGTTGCAGTGACGCAGCTTATTCTATATTGTGGATTCAATTACGCATGCTCCTGCCTCTGTTGTGTCACTTGGGCATCAAACCTGCAACATCTTCACGTGACAACAAAAGGAACTCCCTAGGCTAAAGCAAGGATTTAACATTTAGGTAATCGAGACAGAGGGCGTTCTTGTTTCCTCAACTGAAAATCGTAAACTGGGTGCTACTCATGACGTCTCAAAGACTTCGTTATTGTAGAATGTAGATATAAGTGGAGACTCAATATGTGGACTACTAGGTGTCTCGCATAATGATCATCTTCCATTCCCTTTGTTTTTGTTGTTGTTTTTGTTTTTGTGTGCTACGTGGTTACGTAATCATGACTGCCAAGATATCACTATCAAGCACAATAGTACCGACAGAAGAACCTTGAAAACCTGACTGCATATTTCTATGCTCCAACACGCTCTATAAAAAAAAGCCAGTAAAATGGAAGAAACAAAGAACATCCCTTTAAAAAAATCGTAACAAATAAACTTTGCTCTTTCAACAGAAAAGTTCGGATGTTTTGTATAGCCTATGTTACAGCGCAGTCAGCAATTAATTTCCTAAACACCATTTAACCTGGCAGCTTTTATTGTATGTTGTGTGTTTTCAGTACGTAAAATTAGACTTCTAAGCTAGGTTAAAGAAATCTAACGAGGTGCAACAATATGCAGACGTTTATTTACCGCTAAATTACACTGCATGTTTCGGGCGTTCATCGCTCCCATCATCAGGAGTACATAAAACTGTAGTTGCAGCCTCTGGTACCGAACATACTATCTAGCAAGCAAGTTTCTTCAAACGTGACCAAATAAGGACCAAATAATTCCTTATTTGGTCACGTTTGAAGAAGCTTGCTTCCTAGATAGTATGATCGGTACCAGAGGCTGAAACTACAGTTTTATGTACTCCTGATGATGGGCGCGATAGACGTCCGAAACATGTAGAGTAATTTAGCCTTAAATAAATACCTGCATACTGTCGTATCTTGTTGGATTTCTGCAACCTAGAATTACGATGTACGGAACTACAAACATAAAATTTAGACTTGTAAGCCTTATTGAAATATATGCCTAGTTTAAGTTTCAAAGAACTTCTCTTAATAACAGTGTGCCCCTTCTTCGAATGGAGATACGAAAAAATCGACCAGAAGCACAGAGGTCGTTTAGAAAGCACGGTAAATTCAACAAAAAATTCCAAGTTACGCAACTACTTACACATTCGTGCTTGCTGAACTGATCATGAAATTTTGGGCCTTTCACGGGAACCGAAGTTTCATACCCGGGCTCATAATGCTTCATTCAGAGTCCATGGATCCAGGTTCACCCCTGTGGTTATTCCAAAGAAAGAGTGTAAGTCTAAGGCCTTTGTAACAGTCCGTAACACGCTACTTTTATGCGGTAAATTTTGGCCAAAACCTCAAACCAAACTGAGAAATACCCCTTGTCGGCTGTCTGCTACAATTTATTCAATACAACCGCTATCACTCTCTGTTCCTCAATGTTGCCATCTAAAATGCAAACAAAATACACTTCATGTCGTGACGAAGCAGGGCCCATTTATCACGCAACCTAAACCTACAAGGTAATAGATGGTACTTTGCTGTCAGGTGCATTTGGAGAGCTTAAATGACAAGAGTGGCAGAATTACTTTATTATTTCGAAAAAAATATATATATATTTCTAGAAAGACGCGACCTAATTACTTCAGTCTGAGGACGCTAATCAAAGCATCGAATTCCCTGCTAAAGTTCATTAAACGTTGCCAGGTGGTCGTCACTTACTCTGTAGGTTTATTAACAACAAAGGATTCAAGTAAGGCATCTGAAATTTACAGAGCAACGTACGGTGCAACCTTAATTAATTCAGGCCTACATTTAATTAAAATCACACGCCAGAAATAAGATCTTTTCTCGCAGGAAAAAAATGCGTCTCCCTATAGGCTTACTCTGTAGAGGGAAATAATAGATATTTCTTTTGACAATCATACCAAACACGTAACACATCCAGTGGAGGAACTGCAGAGCTCTTAAACGTTAAGAAAACTGCTGTATTTTGAAGTGTTATTTTCTATCACACAACTGTGATTGCTGCATTCCAAACCGTTCCCGAATTCCTATAGTTAACTGCCTACAAGCGCCGTAAATACAGCACTATTTCGCGCACGTGTCCTTTCCACATCAATAAGCTTGTTGCTTGCATGTGGACGTCTAGCGCTACATTAATAACGGATTTACTTAACCTAAGGCAATAAATTCTTTTGACCGCAAAGCTGAAAGCCGTGTGTTCGAGCGAACCTGGTTATATTTCCTTGACCATAAACAATATTAATTTTACAATCTTGCTGAATCTGCATTGAATCTTGTTCCATTTATCATCTTATTCACATTCTTAGCTGCTAACGTCCCTCCTCTCTATTCTCTCCGCCAAGTTCTCTCGCAAGTCTTTTGAATATCGTTTCGTATTTATAACTAGGGGCAAGCTTAACTAACCGTTACGCCCACTCCCAGCCATACTCATGCCTGAACCGTTTGTTTCTCTCCAGAGACAGTAGATGGATGTTTACAAAATTCTATACGGGATAGATAGGTCAATATTTAAAGATCCAAAAATGTAATCTTCGAAATTCTTTCTTTTGAGAGTGGAAGATTCTTTCTCGTAGTAAGACATTCGAGAACAGGGTAAAAGGAGTGTATTTGAACCCACGCAGGTTGTAGCAACAGGTGGAAGAAGAAAATGACAAAATGAATAATTTAATAACTTAGATCATTTAATGGATATTAAAAAGGGTGATCAAAACAAAGACAGTAGAATGGCCTTGTAATGTAGAATGTATGGTAATTTTACACAGTAGCAACAAAGGTTTGTTCCTAATAGCTTGTGGAAAGAAACACTTCGTGGTGTTGCGTTCAGGTATAAGGACAATATTAAGTTACATTTAAGGCAGTTAGTTTGCAGTGTGATAGAATATACACAGTAGCTTCACAAATTTCCTGAAATTCGCTGGTATAACTTACAGGAATTGCTAAGAAATGTTCAGTGACATCCTTCGTCGCCTTAGAGAGTCGGTCAAAAGGAAATGCCCCGAAAATGGGGAACCAACATTTGGTTTGTCCTTCACGACAATGCTCCAGCACACCGGTTCGTTTCAGGCAAGGATTTCTTAGCAAAGAACCACGTGATAACACTGGAGCTTCCCCTATACCCTACTGACCTGACTTCATCCGATTTTTACCAAATCCCTCAATTGAAATCAGCATTGAAAGGATGGCGCTATTGTGACGCTAATGATTTCATTAAGAATGCGACGGAAGAGCCGAAGATATTTTCACGTAATGGTTTCCAGAAATGTTCCCACCACCTTTACAGTCGCTGGCAGAAATTTATAGGTACATAAGCGGGCTATTTTGAAGAAAATATATGTTAAATAATTGTACTGTTTTGTACATCTCAGAAATGAAGTGATTCCAGGAACATTTTAAAGCTACCACGTACTAAATTCGCTCACGGAGTGTTAACTGGCAACCTCTTGCGAGAGAGCTATGATCAGTCTGGTTTCATACAAGGTGTGAAATTTTTCGACGCACTGAAGAACTGTCAGCGTCTTGGATAAGTTATTGCACCATGGAATTAGCACAAGTTCATGAGCTCTTCATTTCACAAAATTCTTCAGTGTTTCAGTTTGGCCTTCTACGATTATGCCGAACATTTTCCTCAGATATTTTACCGCATGTTTCCTCAGTTTGTATACTGTGCCCTCGGCGCAAGTGATGGAAATATTAGCCAAGAGTTCTGCGTGAAAGGAGAGAGTTACACCTTCACATTTTATAAGTTGTTATCCGTTAACGATCAATACAGACAGCATTTTAGAGCGAAGTTTTAAAAGCTACCTCAATAGAAGAGATTCATCGGGGAACAGGTTGTTATGGCAAGCTGATCTAAAATTTCCCACCTCCCCTTCTACGGAGCCCGAATTTTATTACAGTCTTCACCACGGACCGTCAGAGAATAATATATTGCGTACGTTTTTTCCACTAGGAACCAAAACATATTCTTTTCATTTTGTTTTAACATTTTACTCCCAATTACGCCCAGGCCACCAAATAATTTGTCAGGTTAAAATTTTTTTGGTCTTCTCATCTCCTGATGTGTAGGATGTGCCCTGTCCATCTCGTGCACCTTCGTTTGCTCACCCTAATAACATTTGAGGAAGACTAAAAATTATGAAACTCGTAATTGTGCAACGTTCTTTGCCATCTTGTTTTCTCTTTCTGCTAGATCCAAATATTCTTCTACGTGCAATTACGATAAATTTCGCACTGACATCAGAGCCACCTGTGATCGCAGATTTGCACAACAAGTCACGGCATCTTATTATCTGCGTTGCGCAATACCTTGGAGATACGTAAGTATCATCCGTGGGGCACAGAACCTTAGAATTACCAACAGGGCAAAAGAGAAAGAAACACAGACACTTTAGGGCATAACAAATCTCATTACATTTCAACACATGACTTACCGTATGAGGCTTTCTCCATTTTACATTTCAGTTTGTTAGATATACAGGAATTTCACGTTATATATCTGTTGTCAAGTTCAACATGAAGTTTTAAAACCAAATGGCACATTTATGATAAGCTACGTAATTCTTAAAATCAGAAACAATTTACACACTTAGAAAAATGGAAGTGCGCCTACAGAATTTCTCAAAGATTTTTGTGATCTATAGGTCGATTCTTGTTCTTTTCATTATCTGGGCTTCACTTGTGACACTGAAATCAAGGCGTCTGTGTCTACCAGACCAGTTATTTGAGAATATTTGATTCGCATTCGTACATCTCACATTTACTGTGAATACAGACACTGAGATCTAACACCACACTCCACAATTTAGACCCAACAGCATGATCATAAACTTAAAAGTCGGTCGTCTCCCGAATTCCATTAATAGCGTTACATTGCCCACTGGGCCAACCTTGTGACCGATGTTTTACATTGAAGTTGAATATTTCAATATTCATTAATATCTTGAGTAAAGAGAGACCAACTTAATGTCACTTGCTTTATTATTTCATTATTTAATGCTCAACATGTTTCGGATGTTAATACATCCATCCTCAGGAGCTTGCGACTTATTTACTGAGTTATTTCATGGGTTGTATTGCTCTGGTTC
>Ga0123357_10013360_pt1 | contig 10652 bp, 5 predicted proteins | sample TergutEmb28metaG_FD_89873 | JGI IMG/M metagenome (GOLD analysis project Ga0123357, IMG submission 89873) | Embiratermes neotenicus P4 segment gut microbial communities from Petit-Saut dam, French Guiana - Emb289 P4 | ecosystem: Host-associated > Arthropoda: Insects > Digestive system > Gut ...
CATAAAAGAAATTGCTAAAGTTCGTGCCTTTTGGTATATTACTATTTTATGTGTTTTGTTTTATTCTGCAGTTTTTCCATTTATAAAATATGCGACCGACCTGATTATTCAAAAATTTGGAGTTTCGGATAAATTTGCAGGAATTATACCGGCTTTACTTCCATTCGGAGCTTTAGTATTAACTCCTTTTTTTGGCAATCTTTACGACAAAAAAGGGAAAGGAGCTACCATTATGATTATTGGTTCAATTCTTCTTTTGTGCGTTCACTTACTTTTTGCAATACCCTCGTTAAACAGTTTGTACGTCGCTGTTGGGTTAGTATTGATTTTGGGTGTGGCATTTTCTCTTGTTCCATCGTCCATGTGGCCCTCTGTTGCCAAAATCATTCCTGAAAAACGGGTGGGTACTGCGTATGCCATAACATTTTGGGTTCAAAATTGGGGAATAATGGGGGTACCGATGTTGATTGGTTATGTTTTAAATAAATATTGCGTAATCGGATATATTATGAAAATAATAGATGGAAAAGAATCTAAAATAACTTTATACAACTATACTCTTCCCATGCTGATTTTTGCTTGCTTTGGCGCTTTGGCCATTGTTTTTGCATACCTGTTAAAAAAGGAAGATAAAAAAATGGGATATGGATTAGAAGAACCGAATATAATAAGGCTGTCTTAAAAAGCCACGAATTTCACGAATTTACACAATTTTACAAATTTCAATTTTTCTATCAATGTCGTTTAGTTAAGGAAAATTTGTGTAAATTCGTGAAATTCGTGGCTAAATGACTTTTGAAACATCCACTTAATTTCCTTGTAACCATTTTTTTGACAAATAGTGTACGGGGTATAATGCTCCCAAGAATCCTATACTCAATACCGTGAGAAAAACAAAGAAAATATCTCCCGCTTTTACGATGACAGGATAAGCATCGACAACAAAAACACCTGAAACGTCTCCAAGACGCAACAATCCTAAATGCTGTTGTAATAAGCAAAGTATCAGTCCGATAATAATCCCGATAATGGCTCCGATGATTGAAATTAACCAACCTTCAAATAAAAAAATCCATGAAATAAGGCGATTATCTGCACCCATGTTCCGCAAGGTAACCACATCTTTTTGTTTTTCTACCATTAACATCGCCAAAGATCCGACTACATTGAAAACGGCTATTATCGATATGAAACAAAGGATAAGAAAAGACACCCATTTTTCGATATTCATCATCTGGAATGATGCTTCCTGTTGTTGGTAACGATTCTGAACAACATAATCATCTCTCAAAATGTTTTCTATTGTCTTTTGTACTTTTCCCAAATTGGCTCCTGCTTTTAATTTAAGTTCCAAAGCGCTGATTTCATTTTCATAATCAAAAAGCGTCCGGGCTAATTCGATAGGTACAATTAATAAATTGTCATCGTAAACCGACTGGTTGATACTAAAAATTCCGCCGATATAAACATATTCCTGAGTAAACGAAGAAGAAGGATTTACTAAGTTTACTTTGACATTCCGTCTGGGAGCATAAATCTCTATCGGATAGGCAAATCCGACATTAGTTCCCAGTCTGATGGCTAATCCGACCCCCAATGTAGCATAATTATTGCCAATGCTATCAACGAGTTGGAATTCACCGTCAATAAGCGCTTTTTCAATGGGTACAAGGGTTCCGAAGTTACTACAAACTCCCTTGAGTGTAGCCGGAACCTGCCTGTCGTGATACTCCAACAAAACATTATCTTCCAAAACCTCACAAAAACCCTCTATTCCGGAAAGTTGTGTAATCTTAAATATTTCTTCCGATTGGGAATCAAAAACTTTTCCCTTAGCCGGAGTAATTTTAATCTCAGAATCAAATAAGCTGAACATATTAAAAACCAATCCTTGAAATCCATTGAAAACAGACAAGGTACAAACCATGGCTATCGTAGCTACAGCTATCCCACAAACTGCCGCCGAAGATATGATATTGATGGCATTGTGAGACTTCTTAGAAAAGAGATACCTTCGGGCTATATAAAATGGGAAATTCAATTTTTCAAAAGTTTATCAATGTTTTCCAAATAATCGATAGATTCATCCAAAAAGAATTGCAGTTCAGGAATCTTCCTTAATTGCGATCTGACTCTTTGTCCTAAATCGTAACGAATTGTTTTCGTATTTTCCGTAATTGCTTTAATCATATCTTTCCCTTTTTCCGAAGGAAAAATACTCAAGTATACCTTTGCTATACTTAAATCTGCACTTACCCTGACTTCGCTTACCGAAATCAACATTCCCTGCATTGCTTTTGTCTGCAACAGGAAAATATCTCCCAGCTCTTTTTGCAGCAGCCTTCCTATTTTTTGTAATCTTGTATTTTCCATAAATAAATGAAGAATGAAGAATGAAGAATGAAGAATTGGCGTGCGTAAGCTAATTCTTCATTCTTCATTTTTCATTATTAATGTAAGTCCGTCTCGCAACGGGATTATAACTTTCTCTATTCTTTTGTCTTTTGCAATTTTATCGTTAAATTGTTGAATACCGATAGTTTGCTTGTCTGATGGGTGAGGAGTATCAAATACTTTTCCATCCCAAAGCGTATTATCGGCAATGATCATTCCTCCGGGTCTTACTTTGTCAAAAACCAAATCATAATATTCGGAATATTGTCTTTTGTCTGCATCAATAAAAACCAAATCGAATGTTTCTTTCAATTCCGGAATAATCGCTAACGCATCGCCTATATGCAATTTAATTTTATTTTTATTTTCCGATTGTTCGAAATATTTCAACACAAAATCTTCCAATTCATCATCGATTTCAATGGTGTGGATAACACCTGTATCAGACAATGCTTCCGCCATACAAAGTGTTGCATATCCCGTATAAGTTCCTATTTCCAATATCTTCCAGGGACGAAGCATTCTGCAAAACATTTTTAACAGGCGGCCTTGCAAATGTCCGGATATCATCCTTGGCCGCATTAGATTCACATGCGCATCGCGTATCAGGCGTGCCAAAAGTTCTCCTTCTTCGTCGATATGGCTGAAAATATAATCGTTCACTTAAAAGTTAGCGGTTTGAATTTCTCCGATTAATAATTATCAATTACTTCATCCCCGTTATCGCTTCTATGGCCAACCGGTATGAATCCATGCCAAATCCTGCAATCACACCTTTGCATGCTGCTGAAATCACAGATTGATGCCGGAACGGTTCGCGAGCATGAACATTCGAAATATGCACTTCTATCCCAGGAGTCGTTACCGCCTTAATTGCATCATGCAAAGCAATGGAAGTATGCGTATAAGCTCCTGCATTCAAAATAATTCCATCAAAAGTAAAGCCTGCCTCATGAATTTTGTTTATCAATTCTCCTTCGATATTGCTTTGAAAATACTCCAACATAACGTCGGGATATTTCTTTTTCAAAGAAAACAGATAAGATTCAAAAGAGGTATTACCATAAACATCAGGCTCCCGCTTCCCCAACAAATTGAGGTTAGGGCCATTAATTATTTGAATTTTCATACTTGACTATTATTTTTTACCCCTAAATCCCCTAAAGGGGACTTTTGGTTTCTGAAAAAATCGAAAAACTACGGTCTTTCTCTCTCTAAAGTCCCCTTTAGGGGATTTAGGGGTATGCTTATTTGTTCAAAAACATTACCTTTGTTCTAAGTTTGAAAACGCAAAAGTAGACAATAATCATTGATATAACAAATGAAGAAGCATAACAATTCCGATTTAATAACATCTTATAAAACCCATTTGTTGTTGGAGAAAGCCTTGTCGAAGAATTCCATTGAGGCATACATAAGTGATTTAGATAAATTGGTGCGCTTTTTATCAAATGAAAATAAAAATCTTCAAGAAGTTACACTCAACGATCTACAGCAACTTATTGCTCAACTGTATGATTTGGGAATACACGCACGTTCCATTGCCCGTATCATTTCAGGCATCAAATCATTTTATAAGTTCCTGATTCTGGAAGATTATATCCAAAATGATCCTACCGAATTATTGGATTCCCCTAAAATTGGTTTCAAACTACCGGAGGTATTAACTGTGGAGGAAATCAATAAAATTGTTTCGACCATAGATTTATCGTTGCCTGAAGGTCAGCGAAACCGGGCAATTCTGGAGACGCTTTACAGTTGCGGATTACGCGTGTCGGAATTAATTTCACTCCGTTTCTCCGATATATATTTAGATGAAGAATTCATTCGCGTCTTGGGTAAAGGAAGTAAACAACGGTTAGTCCCGATTTCCTCTGTTGCCATCAAAGAAATCAAATTATATTTAATAGACAGACATTTAATAAAAATAAAAAAAGGAAACGAAGATATTTTATTCTTAAGCAAAAGGGGAACAGCTCTCTCGCGGATCATGATTTTTCATATCATCAAGCAACAAACTGAAGCCGCAGGAATCAAAAAAACAGTAAGTCCGCACACTTTTCGTCATTCCTTTGCTACACATTTATTAGAAGGAGGCGCTAATTTAAGAGCTATACAACAAATGCTCGGACACGAAAAAATAACTACTACAGAAATATATACGCACTTAGACAGAGATTTTTTGCGAAGTGAAATCTTAGAACATCATCCACGAAACAAGGGTGCACGATAATCAGCCTCCAATACCTTAAACCTGCCCCAACGAATAAGTGTTATCCTCAAATGGTTAAGAAGGTCTTTCTATGCAACAAATAGGTCTTTTTGTGTAAATACATTCTAAAAGAAAGAGCATACTTTTGCCAGAAGTTTTTATAGAAATTTAAAACTTATTCACACCTACTAAATTAAAAATTTATGAACAAAAAATTTATTCTAAAATGGAAGATAGCGCTATGTTTGCTATCTACTTTTTATTGTGTGCATTCCTTTGCCCTTGATTATTACTGGATAGGCAAAGGAGTGAACTACAACTGGAGTTTGCCGGGCAACTGGGCAACTACCAGTGGAGCTACGGTGTCGGATGTGCAGGTTCCGCCTTCGTTGGCCGATAATGTGATTTTTGATGAAAACTCCTTTACAACTGTTAAAAGAACAGTAACTACTGACGTTGCTTCTACTTGCGACAGTATTATTTTCAGGAATATTCCTGCAAACATTATTCCCGTCTTGACCGTTAATGCAGGGCTTATTGTTAAAGGTTCCATGTTTTTGTCTGCAGGCATGACGGTTAACGGAGGTTACGGTCAGGTCATTCAGTTTCAGAGCGAACGGCCTAATGAAACATTGGCTACAAGCGGTGTCAACGATATTTATCCAGCTTTTATATTTACCGGTTCAACGAACTGGACAACTAACGGAAACTTGTCGTTACGCAGAGGAAGCACCGGTTATGGCGATCTTACATTTTCTTCTACCGGTAACCTGACGGTTAATGGGAATATGACAGTTATGTCTTTTACCAAAACCGGTGGCGGTAACGTGGATATTTCCGGTTATTTGGAAACTTCTCCTTCCGCATATTTTTCCGGCGCTATTAATTTTTCCGGTGGCGGTAATATGACAGTCGGGAGCTATGTCGCTACAGCTAATGCCTTTGCTTTTGCCGGAAATGGTAATTTGACCATAAACGGATATTTAAGCGCCAACGGCGTTCCTTCTACAGTTCCATTCAATAACAGAAGTGTATACTTAGGCGGTACGGGAATGAAAACAATCAAAGGCAATTTAACCGCCGATTATGGTATCATTGCAGAAGGTGGAATTGTAAATATACAGGATGATTTAATCATGAACACTTATAATGGAGGCAATCCTGTCTCGCTCACAGGAGCTAATCCTTCCGTTTTCGGCGGATGCAAGATGACCATCAACGGTAATATTGTCAATAATGGCGATGCTGCTAAAGGTGGACGCTTTTCTATTTCCGACACAGGCACGGAAGTGGAGGTAAAAGGTGGTTATGCAACCTTATCCGATTTGTATATCATAAACGGCGGAAAATTTCATGCCTCTGAAACGGTTCAATGTAACGGAGGCTGGTACACTTCCGGTACCGGAAATATACCCTTTACTGCAGCTACAGCGCCGAAATTGATTCGTATAGGTACAGGCGATTTAATTGCCAATGCAGCCGATGTATATAACAATGTAGAATTTTATGGTGCTCCTGCAATTCAATCTATTACGAATGTTAACTATCATACCATCAATCAGGGAACTTATAACAGCGTCACTTTTATGGCAGGTAGCGGAAAAATTTCCACCACTGCGGGGATAACTGCCGATTCGTTAATTATTTATCCGCAGGCGGAATATATTTTCAATAATACCACTACGGTTAACGACTATCTGGAAATGAAGCCCCGTCCTTGCGGTGGTATGATTCATGTCAGCGGCGGAACTATTGCCATGGGAGCAGGCAGTACGGTAGTAGCGGAAAATCTCTGGCTACAGAACAACAAGATTACAGGAACAACACCCTACACGGCAATTAATTCCGGCGATGGAGGAGGAAATACCGGATGGAATTTCTCAGATGCGCCTAATACCTACTACTGGATAGGTGGAACCGGTAACTGGGATGATATTAACCATTGGGCAAACGTTTCTAACGGAGAACCCGGCAGCGGCTGTGTCCCGACTATTTTTGACAATGTGGTTTTCAATAGTCAATCGGGGTTGAACGGTACGGAAAGGATTATTATTCCTGCCGGTTACTTTGCTTATTGCAACAATATGACATGGAATGGCATTAGCGGAACACCTACTCTGGACATAGGTAATTTGATTTATGCTAATAATACTTCTACTTCGCACTTATACATTGGCGGTTCGTTAGAGTTAAGCGCAGGTATGAAAATTCTCAATCCCATAAGTACCAACCTTGGAACAAATAGTTTAATTATTTATAATGATAACCGGGGTATTCATTTTGTAAGCAATCGTAACTCTCCGTATGAAACCATTACCACCAACGGAGTAGTAATTCCCGGATACGTATATTTCTACAGCGGGGAAATTACTTCAGGTAGCGCCGGTGGCTGGGTTTTCCAGGACGACTGGACGGGAAACGCTCAGATCTATTTTCAACAAGGCGCTCTAAATTTCAATAATAAGGCAGTAACAGCATATTGGTTCAACAGCGCTAACTCTTTAACACGTTCACTGAATATCGCCAATTCGACGGTAACAATGATTAATTATTGGAATTACTATGGAACCGGAAGTAACGTGATGGCCGATACGCTTACGGATAATTCACTGATTAAGGTGACAAGCGCTGGTGCATGGGGCACAGGTAGTTATGGTTTTTATGCAAAAGCCGGAGACAAATACAATAATGTAGAATTCACTACGACCGCCTCAAGCATTATTTATAACGGGATATTCAATAAAATTACGTTGTTTGGCTCCTCTTCTGCTCTAAATGGTACGATTGAAACCGACAGCTTGATATTTGCAGCAAAGCCGGGAACTACTTATACCCTGAACAGTAACATCAATGTCAACAAATACCTGCAAGGCCCTGATTGTGGAATAATGTCAAATCTAACAGCGAGTTCAACCAGAACCATCACTATGGGTGATGAAGGCATTGAAGGTGAAAACGTGAGGATGAAAAACATAAAAATTACAGGGATTAACATCACCGGTGGACCAATGCCTTCCGGCGGGTATCTCGTAGAAAACGGAGAGTTGGTTAGCGGGACAGGCTGGAATGTAATTCCCATCTATATTGAAGGACACTATTACTGGGTTGGCGGAACAGGCAACTGGAGCGATATCTCTCATTGGTCGGATGTATCAGGCGGTACAGGCGGAGCTTTCTGTATTCCTCCAAGTTCTCACAACACAGTAGTCTTCGATGAAAATTCCTTTAAAGCAAATAATTGTATCGTAACGGTAGATGCGTCTGCTACCTGTGACAGTATACTCTGGGTAGGGACTCCAAGCGAAACGCCAACGTTGAGAATAAATTCCGGTTTAACTGTCAGCGGTTCGGCAACATGGCAGCAGAACATGAAGATACTTTCCTCCAGCGCTTTCAATTATACGTATCCTATTACGTTCAATTCTACACGGATGAACGAGAGTCTGAAGACCAACGGAACGGAAGTGACTCAGAATACGAATTATAGTAAAATTCCTATAACATTTAATGTTACAGGTGAATGGGATTTTCCGGATGGATTAACGGGTAATTGCGAGATTACCTTTGGTGGAACAGCTACCGCCAAATGGATATTTGGAGAGGCTTTGAATGGCGGAACAATATATTTTAACTGCGGAACATTAGACCTGAGCGGCACAACAAATAGCATTGGTTCTCTTACATACAATACTGCCCATGACCCTAATCGGGAGTTGATCATAAAAGATGCAAATATTACTTGTGCTAATGGTATATGGAGCTACGACGGTATTCTTCCTGTAGATAATTCTCTCAACTCGGTGATTAATTTCAATAATACTATCTCTTATTCCAGTAATGGCGGTATAATGACAACAGTAGTTGATCAGATATATAATGACATTAATTTTGCAGTCACCGATGCTGCATCTGTCGGTATTATCAACGCTCCTGCCGGCGCCAATACAACACAGTTTCGTAAGGTTACGTTCTCCACCTCCACCGGAACAGTTAATAATGGCAAGTATGAATATCTACGTTTCAAGGTTGATGGAACAATGAATGGTATTGAGACAGATACGCTGCATTTTGCCAACAATAACAGTGCCCGTGTATATACCTTTACCTCCGGCGCCACCAGCGCCATCAATAAAAAATGGTATGGAAGCGGCCTTCCCTGTTTCCATATAATCATTCAATCGTCTGTCGATGGAACGCCTGCTTATGTCAATATCGGGAAAGAAGCGGCAACCCTTCATAACCCTGCCGACGTACTTTATCTTGATTACATCTACGTTAATGGAATTATCGCCAATCAAGGTACGGATTTAGCGTTACTGGAAAAAGGGCACGGAAGTCCCGACAACGTAACAATGAATGGACGGACTTACAATGCAATGACGCTTGCCGACGGCTGGGTGATGGACAGCTACGACCCGTTATTGAATCCGTTACCAAACAGAACAATATCGTGTGATGGTTTCCCCTATACCATTGACCCTGTTCAATTTGTAACGACGCCTGAAAGTAACTACCAATGGAGAAAAGGAGGCCCCAACGGAACAATTCTGAACCCTGACAATCCCAATCAGTCTACCTGGACGATTACCGATGTTTCTGATATGGGAACCTATTATCTGAAAGTGGATTATCATCCGGAAGGAACAACCTGTGTCCTTGATGGAACATCGGTAATTTCGACCATCATAGTTGATTCGCTTGTCTGGACAGGAGCAGTGAGTAAAGACTGGAACAACGCCCAAAACTGGAATTTGCCCGGTGGCGGAGACGTATCATCATACGCCCCTACCGCGTGTACGAACGTGTTGATACCGGCAGGATCAACTGTTTATCCCGACTTGTCGGCTACCGATTATACACAGGAATTTTATGAAACGGCAGCCTGTAACCATATCTGGTTTGAGCATGGCGGCGAAGTAGTCCGTACCGACTCCTTGCATTATTCACAGGCATCCGTACAGATAACCCTTGAAGCCAATCGCTGGAACATGATTTCAGCTCCCTTGCGCGATGTGTACCCCGGCGACTTTTATCAAACGGATCCGTGTCCCCATAAAGACGAATTGCGTATTTACCAACAGCTCTTTGCGATGAACAATCCGCAAACCGGACAGAAAGACACCGACCCGGCCGGTAGTTGGACGAAACCGTTCAACAATCCGGATGTAGCGATGCCGGCAGGTTTCGGCTATGCCGTTCAATTGATTGATTCAGGTAAATTGCTGAACGGAACTGAAGTCTCGAATGAAAGTGATTGGACACCGCTTCCGGCGGGACAGCGCCATTCGATTTGGTTGCCTAAAAATGATGCTTTTTACTATATTTATGCCATTCGCAGCAGTGATGGTCAAGGAAATCCTCCATTCACCGCTTCCTGCGATGATACTATCGGGAAATACACGACAAAGAGAACCTTTCCGTATCGCTTCATTTACGAAGGTGGCGATGGTTTTGGTACGGGAAACTGGACGGGTGACATCACGCTCGCCACGAGTGGAGCAACGGATAAAGACAAACAGGTAATTGTAGGTAATCCATTTATGTCGCACTGGAGTTTCGATGACTTTTATGCTCAGAACAGCGGGTTCATAACAGACACATACAAAGTATTAGAAAGAAGTGACGATGCAGCATTTGCTACTTATTCATCCCAAATCTCACCGGCATCGGATATGCTGATAGCTCCAATGCAATCGATATTGGTAACCTCTTCAGATGCTTTCGGCGCCACCGCTTTGAAAACACGTGTGACTGCAATGGAACAAAATCGGGGCGCTATCCTGAAAAGTGCAACAGTCAATCCGAACTTGTTGAAAATTGTAGCTGCGAAAGACGGCAAGCAAAACCAAACGTATGTTTTGTTCGATGCTTCGGCAAGTAACAATTACCTGTTGGGAGAAGACAGCTACAAATTATTTGTCACAGATGTCACAGCGCCGGTCGTTGTCTATACCCGCTCATCGGATGGTTATGCACTCGACATCAACGTCTTTGGCGATAGCAACCGGATGATACCGCTTGGCATACGTACTTCTCAAACAGGAAC
>Ga0123357_10013361_pt1 | contig 10652 bp, 8 predicted proteins | sample TergutEmb28metaG_FD_89873 | JGI IMG/M metagenome (GOLD analysis project Ga0123357, IMG submission 89873) | Embiratermes neotenicus P4 segment gut microbial communities from Petit-Saut dam, French Guiana - Emb289 P4 | ecosystem: Host-associated > Arthropoda: Insects > Digestive system > Gut ...
AGGTCGGCCAGCTGCGCCGAATAACATTTGCATGGCGACAAATAATTGTTTTCGATTAACCATTTCGTTGAAACGCTTGTGATCAGCTCGTCACATACGGCGCCAAGCCCGCCCTTGCCCATCCGCGTCGGCGTTGCCGTGAAGCCGATCAGGACGGCGTTGGGATATGTTTCGTAAATCTTCCTGTAACTGTTTGCCGTACCATGATGAAATTCGACTGTGATTATGATATCCGGCTCGCTCAGTTTGACTTGATCGGTTCGCCGCGTAAGCGTCTGCACCATTCCGATTTCGCAGTAATTCATATCAACGCCGCAAGCGGCGAACGTATTCCTGATTTGATTGCATAGTTCTATCCGGTGAACCATGAACAGAACACTGTTCCCCTTGCCGATCGCCATTTTTGCGATATTTGCGGCGATAACCGATTTGCCGCCGCCGCACGACAGCACTATACACAACCTGCGTTTGCCTCGTGCCAACGCCTTCCGGGCGTCAATTATCAGTTGCTCCTGATACGGGCGGAGTTTCACTTTTTCACACTTGCCTTTTACGACCGTACCAAACCTCCTATTTCAAACGCCTATACTGCACCAAACGTCCCTTTTGCTTTTTGTCCTTTGTAAATGGCTTAAATACGTACTTCCGAACCAAACCTCTTAGTTCGTTAAGCCAAACGTCCCAGTTAAATCACTAAATGGCATATTTGCGCGGTTCTTGAAAAAATCGAACCCTCTAAATTTCCGTTTTCCGAACCAAACGTCCCATTTCACCGAACCAAACGTCCCATTTCGCTTTTTGGCCTTAGAAAATGGCTTAAAAGCGTCGACTGCACCAAACCTCCCATTGACTGCACCAAACCTCCCACTTAATTTTTAATCTGTCTTTAATTTGACTGCACCAAACCTCCCATTTGCTGCACCAAACCTCCCATTTAAATTTGCTAATGGCTTAAATACGTAGTTTCTATAAATTCAAGAACATTTATTCGTTGCACCAAACCTCCCATTTGACTGCACCAAACCTCCCATTTGACTGCACCAAACCTCCCATTTAGAACCTCCCGACTGCACCAAACCTCCCATTTAACTGCACCAAACCTCCCATTTCGCGTTAAAAAATGGCTTAGAAATGCGCCCTGCGGAGGTGTCCTAAGTATTTAAAAGAACTTAAGATCTTTAAGTATCACTTAAGTATCAGGAATTAGGCGTCCTGATGGCTGGACAAGAGCGTGCGGCGGCTATACAATATTTCCACCCATTAAAATCCAAAGGCGGCGGCTCTTATGTCAGACAAGGTCGAATACAATAAACCAAGCGTGTCAAAAAAACCGAGTTACCAGGCTATCCGAAATTATAAGGTGGTCAAATACAATAGCCTTATCCAAAAGTCAAATTTTGAGTTGTCTGCGCAGCAACAAAAAATAATGATGTACTTAATCAGCAAGATAAAATCTGATGACGATGTCTTTATGACAGCAGATTTTGAAATAATAGAGTTCTGCGAAGTTTGCGGCATTCATTTTGAATCCGGAAAAAACTACAAAGACATTCAAGACGCTATTGGTTCAATGGCTGAGAAAATACTATGGGTGCGGCTTGATAACGGAGACAAAACTATTTTGCGTTGGATAGAAAAACCTTATATAAATGAGACAACCGGCAAAATGCGGGTTAAATTAGACGATTTATTGAAACCGTTTTTATTGCATGTCAAAAATAATTATACGCAATTCGAATTATTAAACACCCTCGCAATGAAAAGCAAATACAGCATAAGGCTATACGAAATATTAAGAAGCTACGAATATAAAAAATCGTTTACGTTCAGCGTCGATGAGTTAAAAGAATTGTTAAACGCCGCAAACTATAAATTATTCAAAGATTTTCGTGTTAATGTGCTTAACCTCGCGATGAACGAGATAAACGAGTTATCCGACTTAAATGTTTCGTACGAACTGTTAAAAGAAGGGCGTGCATACAGCAGCGTTCAATTTGCGATATCATTAAAGCTAGACTTGGACGAACGGTTCGCGGCGTGGAAGAATATCCAGGACGTCATTGGAAAGTAAGTAAGGGACAGCCGAGGATTCAGGCATCCTCCTGCAAAAACGGGTTATCTCCATCCCCCGTTTCATTTTCCATCTTCCCGTACCGGCTGTAACCGTAATCATCAGCGGGTTTGCTTTTAGAGTCCTTCAGCGAAAAATCGTCCCATTTATAAGCTTTAGCCTCCTTTGGCGCATTGAGAAGCCGCTTGCTGGAAACCTCGTAATACATCCCTATCAGCTCGTCCTCTACGCCAAGGTCGCGGTTTTTCATAACCTCCATGACATTCGAGTAATTGAAAAAGCTTTCGGCGTACATAGTGTCGAAATAATCTGACGCGTACTTCCGGAAGTCGTTGTTTACCCGGTGCATCATAAACACATTGTCGGCCGCGTTGGTTAAGTCCGCGGTTCCGGCTATATCGGCCTTGCGCAGAAACCCGGCCGGCTTACGCGGGTGGCATACGAAATGCGCGTGGACGTTATACTGCTTCGCCATCGACGCGACGGCAAGCGCGATGACGCTCTGCCGGTCGTACTTGTCGCCGCGTACCTGCGTTAAGTCCAGGCTCATCAGATTGTCAATGATAACGACATCCGCCTGATGTTTTTCGATATGTAATTTAATGTCATTCAAAACCGAATTTGCTTCCATGCCATAGTCGTTGTTGTAAACCCATAGCTTGTCGCTTGTCCACGCGTCGATCCTCTCCCCTACTTCAAGTGGGGTATAATACACGTTCTCGTAGCCGGTCGGCAGGTTATATAAAGGCCCGCCGGCCTGCAGGTGTATCCAGTTCTTGACGCGGTGGCTTGTCAGTTCGCCGCTGAACAGGGCGGCCCTGAACCCGTTATTTACGGCTTCAAGCGCCAGCTGCGACAATATTGTGGACTTGCCGGATCCGTTGCCGCCGCTCCAAACGGAAAACTCACCCTTGTTGAACCCTATTATTTTTTTGTCCAGCGCGTGAACGCCGGAGACTACGCTGACGATTTGAGAACGATCAAGCCGCTGGATATCCTGCAGCCGTAGAAATTTTTCGCCTTTGGGCGGCGGTTGCTGCGCTTGCTGACGGATCTCATTGGGCGGCGGGCTTGTCGTCCGCGCGGGCTGCGACTTAGGATCGTACGCGTCCGGCTCGAACTTCAAACGTACATCCTGCCAGCGCCGCCCCGTGCAGGAGTTATGAAAACAGTGATAACCGATTGCGCCGCTCCTGGACACAAATATGGCCGCGTCCGGGGCCTTGTGGCCGGGATCAAAAACGCATTCCTCAAGAACGTATTTGACCCCGTCCGATGTCGTCCCCTTTTTTGATACCCTTATCCCATGCCTGGAGATGAAATCCTCGATGTCAAATTCGCCGGCATAACCCTTGCCGCGGGTTGGCGCCGGTTTGGGCAACAGATCCGCTATTTTATTTAACAGTTGGGTACTGGCCGGGGATATTGGTTCAGGTATATCCAGTAAACGGCTTTGCCTATGCGGGCGTTCTTCCGTGTCCGCCCCTTTCCGCGCGACCGTCCCGTATAGCTTTGTGATACGCGACGCATTGAACACCGAGGCGTCAATTTCAACGCAATCATCGGAAAACATCATGTCGAGGGACTGCAGGAACTCTTTTATAAGCTCTGTGTTTTCCGGCGTATTTTTTATGTTGATCCGATAAAGCAAATGGTATCCGTTACCGGAATCCGCCACCACCGGCGCCGGAAACCCCAGGTTGCGTAAATACCTGTATACGCCGCGAATAACATTTCGTGCCTTGCCTTTTTCTTCATCCGTCGAACTTACGCCATTACGCCAGCTACACGCCGCGGATCCGCGTCAATCAACAGCCACTCGCGCCAGCTAATGTCGGAATCCGTTGTCGTGCCCTTTGGCTTGGCTATCAGCTTTTCGCTTTGCTCCCTGCTATAACAGTCCTCTTTTATGTCGTTGAGGACAAAATAAAAAGTTTCCTTGGGATTGTTTTTGACACTGGCAATGAGTGTTTGTAAATTCTTGAAATAACCGCTCATCGGTCGCGGACCCACGGATCGGATTTCGACCAGTTTGCTCGGCTTGAAAATTTCAAGGGTTTTTTCAATTTTCTGATAATCCAAAGTTAAGTTTCTCTCCTTTCTGACGCTATCGCCGTATCCGGCAGGTCTTTTTTGATCTCCTGGCAATCCAAATCAAGTTTCCCTCCTGACGTCCGTCCGCGGGGAAGGGCTGTGCGACGGTTTGATTTCGTCTTCCCAGCCCTCGGCGCGCAGCCATGTAGCCGGATAGGGTATGTACTGCCCTCCGTCTTTCGTCCAGCTTTGACAGGTCCTGGCCCGCCCTAATGCGGCCAGCATCTTTGCCAGCAGCTCGCTGTCCGGCTGGATTTGCTTCCACGCTTTGCGCGCGGCGCCTTTGCTTACTTTTTTCGGATAGGCGGCCCAGAACGCGTCGAATGCGTCCTGCATTTGCTTTGGCATGTCACACCGCTTTTGTTTCTTGCCGGCCGGCGCTCCGCCTCCGTCTTCGCTGTGAAGATCAGCCTGTGCATACCCGTCCATTCCAGATGGGCATGTATGTGTTTCTTTTTTTTCTTGATCATTCTTATCATTCTTGTTTATGTCCCGCCGATATCCCGCCGATATCCCTTCTGATGTCGCTTCTGATGACCCGTCCGTTGTCCCGTCATTGTCGCAAAAAGCTTGATAAGCCGCATAATTGCATAGTGTAATCGTTGTCCCGTCCTGTCGGCTTTTTTTATGGTTATCATCGAATCTTCCGCAAGCAAGTCAAAAAACCTGAATACCGCCTTACGGTCAACCGACCATCGTTCAGATAATTTTTCCACCGATGTATGGTACATGCCTTGATCAATAGACACGAGCTTGCTATTTATTAATATTTTGGCCGGCTTGTGATTCGCCAGCATGATTAGATCCAACCACCATTTTAAATAATTGGAGTCGCTCCATATCCAGTGTTCGCGGATTTTCCTATGTATTTTAACCCAACCGGCTTCCATGGAATGGCCTCCTATACTAGCCTCTGGTATCAAATAACTTTCCATTGATTTTGCGGGAGTACAAGCTATGATTAATATCCCCGTTAAGGCCCCTAGCGCACGCGTAGAGCTCGTTTATTACGTTAAAGGTGTTCCTGTACGTTAAAGCAGGAAAGCGGTGCTAAAAAGGGGTAGTACCAGCGTAGGACGAATAAACCGCAAGGTTGTAATAATTCGTTCACAATTATAAAAAAAGTTCCGAGAATGGGCATTTCAGGAACTTTTTTAGGGGGGATTAAGTGAAGCGAAACTGGGAACCGGAAGAGCTGATTGAGCATTTTACCTTTCTTCCAGACGAAATGCAGCAGGTCGGGAATAAAACATGGGAGACGCGGCTGGGTTTTGCAGTCCTGTTTAAGTTTTTTCAATATGAGGCCCGATTTCCGTCGTACAAATCCGAGGTGCCCGCAGCCGTAGTCCTATACATATCAAAGCAGGTCGGCGTCCCCGCCGAAGAATTCGCGCAATACGACTGGACGGGGCGCGCCATTACGTACCATCGGATGCAAATCAGGGAATACTTTGGTTTCCGCGAGAATGCCATACCGGACGCCGAAGAAATGATTGATTGGCTATGCGGGGGCATTTTATGGCGGGACCATGATTTCGGGCATTTAGTCAGGATTGTATACCAAAGATTCAGGGAGCAAAAAATTGAGCCGCCCACGTCTGAACGCGTGGGCCGGCTAATAAGAAGCGCAATCCGTAAATTCGAGGAACAGTTCTTCAATGCTTCGCTTGAAAAATTGCCGGCCGCGGCCTTGGCTAAAATAGACCTGCTTTTGAATAGCGCCGCATCCCTTGATGACGAACAGGAGGAAGGCGGCGCGGCTGAAGATGAAATAACCGTAACTTTTCAAGGGCTGAAGTCCGATCCGGGCGAACCAGGCGTTGAAAGCGCGCTTAGAGAAGTGCGCAAACTGCGCGCAATCCGGGAGATGGGGCTCCCGGACAATCTATTTTTAGATGTACCCCAGAAGGTTTTGTATAAGTACCGGCAGCGGGCGGCTACAGAGGATCCCCGCGAGCTCCGGCGCCATCCGGCCCCAATCCGGTATACATTGCTGGCCGCTTTCTGCTGCCTAAGAAGCATGGAAATAACAGACGGCCTGCTTGAGCTCCTTATTCAAATAATTCATCGGATAGGCGTGCGTGCGGAACGTAAAGTCAGCAAAGAGATCCTCAGTGATTTGCGGAGGGTCAATAATAAAAACTGGATCTTGTTCGACATAGCGGAATCCGCCGTCAATAACCCTGACGGGGTTGTCCGGGACGTCATTTACCCGGTCGCCGGCGAGCAGACGCTGCGGGATTTGGTAAAAGAATTCAACTATACCGGGCCGGCTTACCGAAAGAAGATCCACACTATCGTACGGGCCTCGTATGGGAGCCATTACCGCCGCATGGTCCCGGAAATACTGGGCATCTTGGAGTTCCGTTCAAACAACGAGACGCACCGGCCCGTAATCCGCGCGCTGGACATAGTTAATAAATATGCGGACACGGGTCAGCGTTATTTGCCGCTGTCTGAAAACATTCCTGTCGACGGGGTAATATCGGCCGCCACCAAAGAAATCATTGTTGAGAAGGACGAAAAAGGGCAAGAGCGGGTCAGCCGCATGAGCTATGAGATTAGCGTCCTGCAGGCTTTGCGGGAAAGGCTAAGGTGCAAAGAAATTTGGGTGGCCGGGGCGAACCGGTACCGTAACCCGGAGGACGACTTGCCAAAAGATTTTGAAGATCTGAGGGAAGAAAACTATAAAGCGCTAAACCAGCCGATGGATGCGGAAGCGTTCATCGGTTTATTGAGGCAGGCTATGAAAGACGGGCTGGACAAGCTGGACGCCGGGCTCCCCAAAAATCCAAAAGTTGAAATCACCGACAAGGGCAATGGCTGGATAAGCCTGTCCCCTTTGGATGCGCAAGCGGAGCCGGCCAATCTGGCGCGCCTAAAAACAGAAATTGTTCGGCGTTGGCCCATGACGAGCCTTTTGGATTTTCTAAAGGAGGCCGATCTCCGCATTAGGTTCACAGACAAATTCCAGACGGTCGCCGCCCGCGAAGCCATAGGGCGGGACGCGCTGCAAAAAAGGCTTATCCTGTGTCTGTATGCCCTCGGGATAAACGCCGGCCTAAAGCGCATAAGCGCCGGCGAGCATGGGGAGGGCTACAAGGATTTGTTGTATGTCAGAAGAAAGTTTATACATAAAGACAACCTGAAAAGCGCGGTGTCCGATGTGGTAAATGCGATTTTTAGGATACGGGCGCAAGAGATTTGGGGCGACGCCACGACATCTTGCGCGTCCGATTCAAAAAAATTCGGCGCGTGGGACCAAAACCTGATGACGGAATGGCACAACCGGTACCACGGCCGCGGCGTTATGATCTATTGGCACGTCGAGAAGAACTCCACATGCATCTATTCACAGCTCAAAACGTGTTCCTCGTCCGAGGTCGCCGCCATGGTGGAGGGCCTGCTGCGCCACTGCACCGAAATGGCGGTCGAGAAGAACTACGTGGACTCGCACGGCCAAAGCGAGGTCGCTTTCGCGTTTTGCTACCTTTTGGGCTTCCAGCTCATGCCGAGGCTAAAGGCAATCCACTCACAAAAATTGTACAGGCCTGAGCCGGGCATGGCCGACGCTTACCCGAACTTAAGGCCAGCGCTTACCCGCCCCATCAATTGGGAGCTTATACGGCAGCAATACGACCAAATGATAAAATATGCGACGGCCCTGCGCCTGGGGACGGCGGAAACGGAGGCGATCCTTAAGCGGTTCACCCGCAACAACTTGCAGCACCCAACCTACAAGGCTTTGGCGGAGCTTGGAAAGGCTGTCAAAACAATATTCCTATGCGACTACCTCCACGACGAGGAGCTGCGACGCGAGATAAACGAAGGGCTGAATGTCGTTGAAAACTGGAATTCCGCCAACAGCTTTATATTTTACGGCAAAGGCGGGGAAATAGCCACCAATCGGCTCGATGATCAGGAACTTGCCGTATTGTCGCTGCATCTTCTGCAAAACTGCCTGGTGTACATCAATACGATAATGCTGCAAAACGTCCTGTCTGATCACAAATGGTTCGATGCAATGGCCAAGGAGGACTTCAGGGCGCTGACGCCGCTGATTTACACGCACGTAAACCCATATGGCACGTTCAAGCTGGATATGAGCGAACGTCTCCCGTTGGAAGAAGGCGCCGCCTTATGAGCGAAACGCGGACGCCTGCAAAGCGCAAGGCTAAGGAGCTGGCAAAATACCTGCGGGGCGAACAGCCGGATTACGCATATATGAAAAGCCTGTTCCAGCATCTGAGGGCCGAGCTGGGGATAGAACCGCCAAAATCAGCAAAGAGGCTCCCCTACGTGCCTACGGAAGACGAGCTTAAGCGTTATTACGACGCAGTTTGGAAAGCAAAGAATTTTCAGGACATGATGATTGTCAAGGTGTTTCTTTATACCGGCGTCCGGGTAAGCGAGCTTATCAATATAAAATTGGCCGATGTTGATTTTGACTATTGCCAGATCCGGATAAACAAGGGCAAAGGCGACAAAGACCGCATCGTCCCCTTCCCAGCCTCGTTTAAAGAAATGCTCGCCATGCACGCTGATTCTATGAAAAAGAAACATGCGGCTTACCTGTTCGAATCGTCATGGAAGAAAAAATATACCGACAGGGGGATTCGGAAGATTTTAGCGAAATACTCGGAGGAAGCCGGGCTTGTTAAAAATATGTCGCCCCACAAGCTGCGGCATTTCCTATTGACATGGCTAAAAAAGCAGGGCATAGATGACGCACTTATACAACCCTATTCAGGCCATGAAAGCCGCAAATCTTTAGAGATTTACTCAAAGCTGTCAATTGCCGAGGCGCAGCAGGAATACAATAAAACCATTAATAAATTCCCGATATGATCAATGGCCATCCGTCCTTCAAACGGATGGCATCATCTAGTGCAAATCTTCATTTTGCGGTAGATTTGATTTACTTTGCGGGTGGTGTCAGCTTCGCTGGTATTACCCCTAGTTGAAGTTGAAGGTGAAGCGCAACGACGGAGGATTAAACTCAAATATTAAGGTTTCAGGCGTCATATTAAGTGCTGCCTGGTCGAAAAAGCCTATGCTTTGCCTGGCTGATCTTAAATCCGGCGTAATGAGTGACGCGTGTATTTTTCAGGCAGTGTTGGGCGCCAGTAAAATGCCATACATGAAGGCGTTCCCTCGTAAAGAACAAAAATATTGGGTTCAGGGACTTATAGACTCAATTGAATACTATGACGGCTTGCCCGCGTTAATAGCGCCGCGTGCCCACAACACGCCTAAAATATCAGAATACCTTTCGCCTCTAAAGGACTCGGCGTTTGAAATGTTTTCCAGCTTCTATGGCATTCCGGTTCTGCCTGTGAATTTAGAGGGACTTCCATTAAACCCGGATTTGGATCTTTTAGAATCCGTGAACTGGATCCTACGGCAATTGCATGACAGGGTTTTTTATTCCCTGGATGAACTAAACGCCAACATCAGCCTGCTTCTTTCACAGTATGTGACACTGCCGTCCAGCGCACTCAGAGATAGCCGGTTCAACGTTTTCTATATTAAGGACAAGCCGCTGATGAAGCCTTTACCGCAACAACGTTTTTCTATTGTTGATATTTCTACCAGGGTGGTCGGCGATAATTGCTTTGTTAAGTACTGCGGCTCATATTATTCCGTCCCATATATGTTCTGCGGGCAAGAGGTTATCCTGTACGCCAGTGAATCTGAAATTGTTATTTATGGTATAAACGGCGTGTACCTTACTTCCCATAAACGTGACGGAGAAACAAAATATACCATGGAGCCATCTCACATGCCTCCTAAATATAAGCTTTTTGGTTACCCCGTTTATGATGGCGGTAAATATGTTGAATGGGCAGCTCATATCGGCGATAATACGCGTTCTATTATTGAATGTCTGCTGGCAAGCGCTGATTATGAGCAGCTGGCTTTCAAAACTTGTATGGCTATTCTTCAGCTTTCTAAAAAGTACGGCAACTATCGCTTGGAATCCGCTTGTAAGGCAGCTAAGATTCTCGGCTGTATCAGCTGCCACGCCATAAAAAAGTTGATCACCCAAGATACTCAATCTAAGGCTGTGCCCACTAAAGCCATATATAATGATTATATCCAGCTTCCTCTGGATACTGATAATAATCTATAATTTACCATGCCTTTCCACCTGTGTTTGATATCGGTTTATGATGTCAATACTCTAGCTGCGGTATAAATTGGAGCAACGCGGAGGCGCGACTCCTACGCTTGCCGCGCTTATACGGTGGCGGGCATTTACATAGATGCTCGCCTTTATTCTTTTGTTTTTCTTTTCTTGGCTGCTTTTATAACCTTTTGCATATTATTCCCGCCACCGGTAAGCTATTGCGGATAAACCTCGGGGTCTGGGGCTGGCCCCAGAATTTTTAAGTGTTTATTGCTGCTTTTCGCGTTGGACTCGCTATTCGGCAATTTAAGGACATTTTAGGCGGCATCTTCTGGACAATTTAAGTCGGCATTAACA
>Ga0123357_10013362_pt1 | contig 10652 bp, 2 predicted proteins | sample TergutEmb28metaG_FD_89873 | JGI IMG/M metagenome (GOLD analysis project Ga0123357, IMG submission 89873) | Embiratermes neotenicus P4 segment gut microbial communities from Petit-Saut dam, French Guiana - Emb289 P4 | ecosystem: Host-associated > Arthropoda: Insects > Digestive system > Gut ...
AAGATCACACGGAAGAAGAACTGAGAACTTGTTTGGCAAGCTGAAAGTAGACCTATACCAGTTCCAAAAGTACTGCATCCCCCCCTCCAATCACACCACTTGAACCTGGGCGAGAGTAAAATCACGCTCGGTCTAGGTCCAGTGGAGCACAGATAACTTTTGAAATTATTAATATAATTAATAATAGATATGTTACTGCATAGACTAATTTGGTGTTTGTGAGAATAAAACATATGCAAAAAGAAAAAAAAAGGCCGAAACCCGTAGTTTTATCTCCGAAGAGTACTGATATCGCGCCTTAACGGGCTCGGCTGCAACTGTATACATCAAAGACCCGCGCTCCTCGCAACATCCGCCGTTTTGCAGCAGAGCTAGCTAGCCACACGCCTCGGAAAATTAATGAACGTTAGTATACGTTTCAACTTCAAATTCAGCAAACGTATTGGTACTTTGGTTAATAAAAATGCGGCGTGAATGACTGTAATGAATGGAAGAGAGAAAAACGCCACGAATGCTCAAATATGGGGAAAAGTACGAACTAATCGAATTATAATGGCGACTCTACGGTACGTCACATCCGGAGACTGACGTACGAAATTTCAGGCCGCTTGATTTTTGTTGGACACTCGAAGTCACGCTGGATTCAAACCAACGCTTCGTTGTGAATATCCAGCTTCTAATACCCTTTCTTTTGTCACGGTACAAAGAGCTTAATAAAGAAGTATTTTCGGCCCCTACAACGGAATGATTGTGACGTAAATTATATGGATTTTTTAATCTAGATAACGATATTTCCAGTGGATAATATGTAGCGTTGAATAGCGTGATCATGGGTAAATAAAAAATTGTAAAGTGCGTATAAGAAGAAAGGAGTACTGGTCTAATTTGAGATAATACTATAATATATACACAGAAGAACTAAAAAAGTAACATAACCTGTCAGGTTAGACAGTCCTCAAGTCAAGATTCGAAACGAGTACCTGCTCAACACTCATCGGAATTATTATTGATTGAGACAACGACCTATACGAACGGATGCAGAAGGAAGAGCTCTTGATCCACTTACACGTAGTTTAGACAGAGTGCAACTGATGGAAACGCCAAACGCTTGGTACGACCAATAAAACAGTTAACGATTCTCAACCGTCAATTATTTTATCAAGTCCAAAGAATAGTATATGAAAACTCTTAGCAAGCCATATTCGAGGCGAGGTTGGAAACAACACTGTCAACCTTAATACCGTGTACTTCATTTCAGATTTAGAACGTTAGTTTTTTGTCCTCTCTGTGCATATATGCCAGTCGATATAAAATGACTTTATCAATGTTTCCTGCCCATAATATGAAAAATTAATTTAGTCTGTCCTCTTTACGTCACGAAATGGCAATATGGGGATGAAGCAAACAAATTCACCTAGCCTAAAGAGTGGATGGAATCGATAACATGTATGAAAAATCTCTTCCGGAGATGGAAGCGACTTTAGCACAATGTAGTGCAATCAAGTTAAATTCAAGAGCCACAGTGATGAAAGTAATTGACATTTAATCGAAAGAACGGTGGAAAAATAAAATGTCTTCTTTGAGGTCCTACACAATTGAAACAATTAAAATATATATTCTATTATATTGAATTTAGTGACTAAAATGTTTTGTGTTTCGAGTTTAAAGCAAATTACTGCTGAAAATACAACAGACATATCACGGTGTTCTGTGGTCTCAGGTTGAATTCTGCGTCCGGAGGCAGGCTGTGCTTACTCAAATTTTTCGGAATTTCCTCAGTACATGTATATGTCGCGGTATTACCGCAAAATATTCCATCCTACTTTAAGTTCCCACCAGTGCTCTATTCACTAATCATCCTACCTTTCTACGTTATATAATTTGACGCAATGACAGGGATAAGAACTAACCGAACAAAAATATTTTCATGGGGAAACTTAGAAAATGGCAGTTATTCATTCCTCTCTGCCTTGTTTCATATTATGCGAATGTATGATTGAGATATTTAATATGAATTTCTCCTACGTAATTCACGATACCAATCCGAATGATTGAACTCAAAATGAGAATAAAGGTAAAGTAACTAGGCAACTCACACAAATAACCAAACTCTTCCCTGAGAATAAAGTTGTCGCGCAGCTAATGAGATGTCATGTCTTTTACAGTTTACTCCAGGGATGTCAGACACGCGGCCCGCCAGTTCATTCGGTACGGTCCTTTCACTAGTCTTACTCCGATTATAGAATGCAGCCCTCCTCCGGGTCAGAGAATACATATTTAAATTTAAAAGTTTCTCCTCAAAGACCTAAAGACACAAACAGAGATGGCAACGCAGAAATTTGAAATTCAATAATTACAATACCTAATGGCTGCGTTGTTAAAAGTATGAGGTGTTTTTAGCCTTGTGTTTATATGTAATCCAATACTTCCCTCTTTATTACTTAAAATCAGGCGCGGCTCGCCTTAAACGTGAAAATTATCCGTCAGACCCATCTGCTATTTTAGTTTGAGACCCTTGGTTCACATGTCTTAACATGAACCTGCCTGTCGGTCGTACAGTGCAACAATTCAATCGAGTCCACATATAAAATACAATGTAACATTATTTTCTCATCTATACCGACGTCTTCGAAATATGTATGTTGTATGCATTAATTTTACTTCAATACGTTTTAAAAGTCACGCCTAAGTCAAAGCTTTCGATCTTTTCACACTAATACTAATCACTGAAAAATACAACTTAAAAATTCACTTATTTATGCCAATTTATCCAGCCAACAGTTAGGCCTAATTCCTCCCACTTAGATTCAGGTATTGTTCTCAGCAACGTTTTGCCAGACGTATACAATCTATGTTGGCTTATGAGTGTGACAGACAAGTTTCATATCCAACTTTAAAACTGTTAAATATAACACTACCTACTGTTTAACGTATCCTTTTTTAGATACGAGCAGAAAGGTGAAATATTCTGAACTGCTTCTGTCATAAATTCTTTTGTACCAGTCACTGCGCCTCGGAGTGGAACTGTGGGTTGTTGTCAAACGTTGAACCGGTTGTAAATTTGAGGGTTAATTTAGCTTAGACTGGTACTTCGGTTCTTGTGTATGTGGGACAATTTATAGTAGTTAGGTCATGTGTGAATGCACTCCTATGATATATTAATGTTGTGCGGCGTCTTGTGGTTCTACTCTACGAAGTTTAGATCTCCTTAGTAGTTGTAGTTTATGCTGCGATGCAAACTTGGGTCTTAACGAAGGACGATACGAATTATATAGGCTTATTGTTTACGGTAAAATTACAAGCACATTATATTAAGCCTGAGAAAATGAGAATGTGAAATTTCAAGTTACAGAAATTTCTTCTTAGCATAGAATTATCATGGTAAGTTTTATAACGATAATGGTGTTTACGGCCACGTAAAATAGAAGAGTTTGAGTTTGTACAGTATGTCATATATGTCTTGAAACACGCCACATTCTTACAGTTTGCAGCCTATCTCAACAAAGGCAAGTACTATTGAGAAATGAAAACCTATTTCTTAAACACACAGCTACATATCGATTTTGAAAGCAAAAATGTAATAGTTACGAATAACACAATCTTATGATAATTGACGCATTGTAGATTGCTAAAAAAACTGGCATGCTTTATGGAGAAAATTACCGCCACCTTTTTCATTAAACCCAAAAAATAGAGGAAGTAATTACCGTCAAGAACTCAGGAAATTTATACCACAAAGAAACAATTCACGTATGAAAAAAGCACTGTTTGGCAGTTACTTCCGCAAAAACCTAAACTCTCCACACGATGATTGTTCGAACTACGGCTGTTGTGCAAAATCGGACTTCAGCAAATGGGCTATACTAAAGTGCCGTAAAGACTAATTTATAATTACATGTACGGACAGTTTCAACAATAGAAACTGTGCATTATGGCTCATAGAATGTGTTTAAAGTTTCTGTATGATTCTCGGGATAAAAAATGATGATTCCTCTAAAACGTCGGTTGGTCTTTGTTATTGGCATGCATGAAGTAAGAACTAAATACCTACGCATAAGGATTAATTACGAGATTAGTCTGTTGAGGTTTAATGTAGGTATATTTGGAATGACAGTGGAGACAATGTCCCCGTAATGTCTCAAATGATTATGAATCGTGCCAGCAGTAGCAGGAAAATAAATCTTTAGATGGAGCAGAGTCATTTTTATACACTCATATTCTTTCAATTGATTATTGATCCTTCACAAACAAAAATTAACCAGAATCAGTTTAAAGGCTCATATCCGTTCCGCGCAGTTAAGGCAGTATACCTGGGTTATAAAAACCAGTCATTTTCGAATGTTATATAGGAAAATTATTACTGTTTTTCTGAGATCCATATACGGCACCTAAATGCACTCTGTAGGCAGAAGGCAGAATTTCAGGTTATTCAACCTGGTGATGTAAACAGTAATGATTCGATTTAAAGGTTTAGAACGTAAGATTCATTATGTTATTCACAAAACCTCGCCTCGTAATAGTTTCCTGAGCCAGATAAATCCGGTAAACACTTTCATACTTTATTTGTATTCGACAAAATTTAATACTGTCCTCCCACACTATTCCGCGATATTCAAACTAAAACCCTACATAAATTTCTAATATTAGCTTTGTGTGTCGTATATCCCACTCTTTCCGACAAATCTAGAAAAATCATATTAGAAAGGACTATATTTAATTTAACATTTTTTATTCAACTTATTTAAGAATTATTTCAACTGATCACATATCTACCAGAAAGACAGTGGCCATATGTTCTGTTATATGATATTACCTGCGGCTGCAATTTGCTCAAAGCCAACAATATTCAAATTCGGATACAAAAATTCTTCCCGTACAGTTCAGTTGGAGATACATGATTTTCCATTTATTACCCAGTGATTATGTTGAGGAATAATGTAACTTAAGATTTCTATATATATATTCCGGTAAAATTCACATTTTAAAAAAGTAGGTTATTGAGACTGAGCGTGACAATGAGAGAAAGGAAGTTATTCTACCGCCATGTTTATTGTGCAACACAAGAGAAACATCTACAGCAATATACACAAATCATATGTCCCCATAATCATTTCAAGCCAGTTTAGAAGACAGGTCGGTAACTGCAAAATTTTCAGCTGTGGTAACATAAAAATTGTCATAATCGACATACAGTTTGTTGTTTTCTGCACGCAACAAACCATTCGGTGTTATATTTATAACGAGATTTTAAGGAGGGGTAATGAATATCTTACCAGTTCTTTCAAGCAACTAACCTCAGTCGAGTGCACCCTCATGACAGATGACACGTCGCAATCATGGGCTTAGCTAAAGTGGTGGAAAAGGGAGAGTCCAGTGGGCGATGAAATGGGGAGCAAAATGACTCTTTTAAATAAAAAAAAAATTATACGCAAAACAAATCTTACATTATTTAGCCAAGTAAAAAGCAATTAAATTAAACGGATTTTTATTGTTAATAGTTCCTGTTGCGTACAGCCTTGGTATTTCCCGCCCCGAGCGCCAAAAACCAAGCTACGCCACTGGTTGCAATATTCAGAGAAACATCCCAGTATCAAACTGCGCTTGCTGATTGTGGGTCGTATCACAGACCTTCGAAGGCTATGTCATATTGGGTCCGACACTTCAATTTGAGAACATTACTCTACTGTATTGTGTGATACCAAAAAATGTGTTTTGTTATTGTTAATGCAGAATAACTCAATGGACACTGGCACTGAAGATACCAAATTCAGACCTCCAAGTGTACTGATTCTTGCTTCTTATTCGAGCGATACATATTTTGGACAACAGCTATTGTAGTTGATTTTCTTCACCGCATTTAGAAGAGAAATTCGAAGACGGACTTATCAAGTGGTCACGCGTGTCAGTATGCAATAAGCTTAAAACCATTTCCCGAACTTCGGTACAATTCGTTAGTACGGACCGACAACATTTGGCGTTGGACCATTATAAGAATAAATTCACAGACCTCAATAAACTAACAGGCTTACTTTACCGTTAGAATATTTTAAGAGGTACTGACACAAAGTTTACCTGCCGATAATTAACACTGGTGCTTAACCACTCACAAAACAAGTTTACAAATCTAAATAAACTAAGAGGTTTTGTTTACCCTAAAATATTTTGACAGAATTTGACACCAATTTATCTACCGACACGTAACATTTGGTGTTAGACCACAAAGAAGAATTTACAGATTTTAAGTAAATGAATATTTCAATACATACTCTTACTTACATAAATTGATATAACGAAAGTATTGTTTATTATTATTAAAATTTGAAGTGTTTATTAAGCGTTACGACATGTGGGGTCAGGAGGTATAGCTTTACACATGGATGGAATTCAGAGTTTGGCTTAACTTCTCGGTCGCTTTAACACAGGCAGCCATTGAATTCTCGGAGGTATAAATGTTACCCAAACTAAATGACTTCATAAAGGCTACTTTATTTAATACCATAATGATTAACCTTATCACACAACACATTGACTATCAGCTTCTCAAGAAAGATATGTTCCAAGAGCCCAATGAATGAGAAATCAGTCTACATAGACGTATACTACACAAAATCGTTGGGCAAGCTGACGAATCAGTGTCAGGCCAGTCCTGAGACGTAACAGATTTTTAGAGACTTGCTCCTGTTAGCCGTAAATGACGCAGTAATATTTGCTACAACTGCATTTTATGTACACATATCACTAGCAAACACAATGGTTATCAAGCAGATGTACAACCAATCGAAATACAAACATGTAAATTGTGGTTACATTCCGTGTTATCCATAGCACACATTAAGGACTTCTATAGTTGTGCTTTATGACAATTGTACACCATTTCTTTGTCGGCCATCTGCAGCCGCATTAATGTTTTAAAGCCTATTAATCTCGAAGACTTTATGAAACAGAACGGTACAACGTCTGTCATAGGTGTCTACAATAACGTTTGATCCACGTTTACAGACAGTAAACCACCAGATAGAAACGAAAGAAAAGCGAAGAGTGAGCTGCATTTAAATTTGTAAATACAAAAACAAGACTTCATTACAACGAATCTATGAGAGTCTAGTGACTAGGTTCTGTACAGTGTAGAAGCTGCATTTACAACGGGTTAGAAACAGGCAAAGAAAAACACCATTACTACAGGTCTGGGACTCCTTTTATATCGTCTTTGTCGTACCGGAAGGGTACCGTGTTGTCTTTTCAACGTGGACGTTTAGACTTTTAAAGTACACTCTAAACCGAAGACGTATTGTTACCGTGTCTCTAAGTAAGAACAATGCATTTATCTGCAGCCCTTGGTACTGGATTCCACCTTAAAGATTTAGGTCTAATTTTGCCTCACTCAACTGGGAAATGCGGAAGAAAATATTTAGATTTATTTTATATTCTTGTCTATAAACAGGTTAAAGTAACAAAAAAAATCAGCAGATAGTGTGTTCAATTTATTAATGCTCTAAAAATTAAAATAGATAAGCATTATAAATAAAGATTCACTTAGTACTTCACAGAGAATGCAGTGTGATTCCAGTGGACAAAGCAACCGATTAATAATGTGTTTTGATAAAAGGCTGTTTACTGTAATAATCATAGAACACATAGGCCTATATACATTGCGCAGGCAACGTGCAACGATTTTGTTGTTAAGCCGGGCGATATATTAGGCTTTAAAATGTCAAGAGGAAGTCGAATTCGGCTTTTACGACCCTCCTTTCGCAGATAACGCTGATTTAAACTTCACAACTTAATTTGTTCCCAAATATGAAATGTCGGATCTCAAGTTGAGATTACAGATTCTGAATACCTTTGAGTGTTTGACAGTCTAATGAAAATGTTTGTAAAGTAGAATATATTTAATTAATTTCTAGCTAAGAATACAATTAAACGCGAAGACCAGAGAAAGTAATCCATTCGTAAGTACTAGCATAATGTCTTAAAAATTCAAAGAACTCTTTACTTATTTATTTACAAAAATATATAAAGTTTTGTACTTTCGCATTGCACGATGGTGATATCTGTATTGTCTCGGAGGTTCATAGGACCCACATGAATAAATCATCCTGTTTCGAGATTATTAATGGAGAAGCCACACTGATATGACGAGGGGAAAATAAAGTATTGGTTTAATCATAAAATAAGAAACGTTGTCTAATACTAAATAAAGTTATACACTAAATAATATTTGTAGCATATAAAATTAATAATGTGACTCCTTTCTAAAGTTCATACAGGTTTGATAACAAATGGGTAAACAGTATGAAAATATCTAAAGTTGGCAAGTCCCTTAAGAACCCTTCCAAAAATGTCACTTACCGTGCAGGACACTTTATAATCTCTTCAAAATTGAAAACATTCGGTGTGTCCTACTGTCACTTGAATTGCTTTGAAGATATTATTCTCTGTACATATTGATAATGTAGGAGAGGATAGCAAACTGCAATAGTTTTTGATTGCGGTTTTGAAACTTGAAACATAACTAATTTCTCTAAAGAGCCTCGGGATTCGACTACAAGCAACTTTGTAATAAAAAAATCCGTTTTTTTAAATTTCATTCCATTTCGTCATTTGCAGTTATTTTACGATTTGGTGCTCCATAAAGAATTCATTTTAAAAAGCGACATGGAATTAAAAACAATAGAAAATTATGAGGCCATAGAAGTTTAAAATTTGTGGTAAACAGTATATAATGATAAGTTTTGGTTTGTGGCACAGTATAGCGAATACTAGTGCTGCAACTAAATATAATGGCTCCATTTTAGGTCTTAAGATTAACCGAACACTGGTACCAAATTCTCGCATACACGGTGTTATGCCACAGAACCAAAGCAAACTGCTTTATACGGTAAGGTTTCTGACCTTTATCCGTGAGGTGTCAAGTTCGAATTTTGACCGGGACACCACCTATAGGATCTAGGTTTTCGTGGTTTTCCTCATTCTATTAAAATACACGAAATGTACTTGAAAATAGGTGACGGACACTTCCTTTCACACTGTATCGAATTTTAGATGCTACATAGTCTGAGTAAACGACAATGTGTTTGAATGAAATAAATTAAAACCAAACAATGACCCAAAAAACGTACTATGTAAGGTAATTTTGTCCAATAAATCCAAGTAAAGTTCCTTCGATTGTCCTGTAAATTCCATTGTTATTAACTGCGTAATTAAATATAAAATCTCCTGTTCATTGAGACTACCACACGTTCCAACTCTCGATCACGGAATCCACGCAGAATTTTGTTTACGAAGACCTGAATTATACGCAACACAACGCGGTGAGACACCATGTAATTACCAGAACAGCTCCTCATTCTCCCTCTCTCTTCGGCTCCAAGTAGTATTATTCCTGATATCAATGTAAATTTCCCTAACTACGATTACTATCTCCAATACCTCAAACTTTTCCTAAGATAAGGAGGAGTGGGGTGTACGGGCGAGTGGCTGCTTTGCTCCGCTACAGTAGTACCGCCAACAAAATGACAAAATCTATAACCTTCGGATTCAGTCTATGCAAGCCAGACTGTCCTACCTTCACCAACCCTTCGGCAAAGACCGATCAAACACTACAGTTCCCTTGAAACGGGTAGACTGAGCCATCCCCCCTCCCAAATGAAGAGGTACTGCCTGTTATGTCTTAAGATCACACGAGTCTCAATAAGTAAAATCTGTACAAATGTTCCAACCTTAATATTTTCAATCACGGGATTTTACGTTGTGACACAAAATGTTTCGGCTGAAATTTAATGCATGTTCATTTAGTCTCTTGTAACACACTTAAGATTTTAAATCAACAACATGTGTCTTCTACAGACCTACCGTCCCAAATGCTTCTCCCACCGGCGCACCGCAGACACTATGTACTTTTGTAGATAAGCAGTGAAAGTTCTAAGAGAACAGCTGCGACCGTCTTCAAGGTGACTACACTAAAGAAGGAGGTAGCAAATTTATCCGAAATGTTATTATACACGTGTCAAAGTAAATGACGTTGCATAACACAAGACCCGTCATCTTAAAACAAAATTACTGTTCATCAAATAAACAATAGTACCAACAAAGCGACAATTATTCCAACTCAATGATTAAGCCAATTGTGTCCCCATTACAAATTTACACATCTCACTTTACAGCGACTTCTGAATATAATAGTGTTCAAAGCTACTTCGTCTACTATGAAATAAACGAACCATTTTCGTATGTGGCGGAAATATCCACGACATGCGGTAAAGTTTCTCGACAGTACGTCCGTTTTACCCTACTTATGTATTCAACAGTTGCTCCGAACTCGTCTATCATTCTGACACAGAAAAGCGACCACTTCACCAGTCGGTATTAAGGAACACATCTTCACATACGCTACATTGTTACGTCACGTCATTCCACAGCAAACTCATGGAAAATTATGCGCTAAAAGTACAGACGTTATGTGCTCATATTCCGCCAGTAATGACACTGCGAATTCGTAATTTTAGTTTTTAAGTAATACAGAAAACACTACTGTTTCAGAGAGGTCTGTATGAGGGAATAACTCTGCTCTTACCGTCCCATGTTACTGCGAGACCGTTAGGAGCAACACGTACATTATTTCATACTACTACTATTACCACCACCACCACCAC
>Ga0123357_10013363_pt1 | contig 10651 bp, 5 predicted proteins | sample TergutEmb28metaG_FD_89873 | JGI IMG/M metagenome (GOLD analysis project Ga0123357, IMG submission 89873) | Embiratermes neotenicus P4 segment gut microbial communities from Petit-Saut dam, French Guiana - Emb289 P4 | ecosystem: Host-associated > Arthropoda: Insects > Digestive system > Gut ...
AATTTCAACACACAGTGTGAAACAGATCTCCAGTCATGACTCTTATACTAAAACATAATCATTGTCATTTTTACACAAACTTTTAAAGAGATATATATATATATATATATATATATATATATATATATATATGCATATTCATGCATGCGCGTGCACACACACACACACACACACAAAAAAACTTTGATATTTTACATTCTCACACTGATAACTCTTATAATCATAGTTTTCTGAGATGCCGGTTTTGTAACACCTCGGTATAGCTACAAAAACCAACAAAGCATACTGTAAAATGTATTGTTCCCTCTGTTCATCCATCACAATACCAACATGCCTCCTAAATCACTTTATAGTCAGATTTAATGGATCATCTTTTCATCTCGCTCCATGCTATATAATGCGAAGGTAAAAGCGAAAATGTTAAAATTTATGAGGACCAAAGATCATCACATAACAGGCTGATTACGCTGGGGAGGCTAAGGAGTTTCTGATCAAAAGAAAAGTAGGGTCAACAATTTTATTCCATTACACAAAGTTTAATTTTACTGATGAGAGAGTCAGTAACCAAGCAGTTACATGCTGCTCATATAATACTGCTTACTTCATGTCACTCAACTTATAACAGGATGACAGCCTTCCCATACCATCTCCACACCTTCCACATAAGTATGTACATCCTTATACACCCATGCTAGATATAAAGGATAGAGAAATCCTATGAGAATTAAATCTCTTACATTACAGTTGATCAACCCTATTGATAATTGCAGACTTATCACCATGGCACAAACGGTTTACTTCATGCTGCCCAATTGTATCACATCAGTGTCACATTGAAAGGGAATAAAGTAAAGAGATGTACAGATAACCAATAAAAATAAAACCAAAATAAAAAATAATGGTGTTCTGCCTTTACTCTCTCTCCATATCCTTGCTGTTTCTGCACTTCTTCCAATACAATCTTACCCCAGACAATACCATTTCTCTTATATTTTTTCATATATTTTTCATCCTCGCATATTACTTTCATTTTATCATTATCATTTATATTCTCCCCTGCCTTTCCACTCCCCCATTTCTGTTCTCCATTTTCCATGGTACTCTGTTACTGCTTACTGTTTTTATTGTTTTTACATATATATATATATATATATATGTTCTTCCCCTTTACATTTTAGCTTTTTCCTCCTTTCTATCCCCCATTTTGACTTACACTGTTCCCAGGTTTGCTCTCCTCTAAAGATATTTAATCTACAGCCATTCTGGGGACACAAGATGCCACCCTACTACACCACTCCCATTTGTTTGTTCCTGATCACTCTACAGCCATTTAAGGGACACAAGATTCACTTACATCACTCCCATTCATTCACTCCTCCAAAGATAATCTACAGCCCCTTTTTAGAACACAAGATACCATTAATTTGTAGCATTCTTACTCTTTCCTACAGCACAACTTCTTGCCTACTCTATCCTACATCGATGGAAAATTTTCTAGCTTATTCATCTACCCTAATTGAAGCAGCAGATTCCTCTGAAATGTCAGTACACATTTACCAGACTAGACGGTGTTGCAGCCCACAAAACAATGAGTATCATAGTCACCACAGTGGAAACAAATTTAAAATCATAATAGAATAGGACCCAGTAAGTACAAATTATCCCAAACATAAAGCAAATAAAAATAGTTTATTACATCAATAAATAACTGTTACACTGTAAAATAACAATTGCTGGACATACTTAAGGCGACGTCCATCACACCGAAGCTACACTTCAAATCACCCGTGAAGATTTTCAAATGACCTTCAAAGTGTATCATGTGATATACTGTGCAAAACATGTGTGATGCTTCCAGTACATCTGGTTGCTCTTTTGATATGCGATTATGACAAACGCTCTCTTTCAGATGTCACCTGTTGGTGTGAGAGCTGGAAAGTACATAGGACATGGCAAAGCAAGGCATTCTAGGTTAGTTACGTTAACTACATAGACCACAGCTCTTGTAATGCTGAAACCACTGCAATATTTTATGAGACAAAAATAAAAACTTCATCAATAGCTGCATTATTTGCTTTTACAAACTCAAGTTTATGGGCCTCTATATATCAGTTTTAAGAGGGCACCCTGCTGATGCAAATTTGTTTCAAAATCAAAGCCTTTGCAGACATATTAACTAATGGAACCACTTAGCTGACAAAAGAAAACAAACATGGAGATGTGAACCCTATACAGATGCATCATCTTTTGGGTTACTTCTTTCTCGCCATTTTGTATCTCATTCTAATTTGTTTATACTTCTTACAGCATTTCCTTCACATTACAAATGTAAATGAATTGGACACATCCAATGTAAAGATCAAGGCAGGGGACACAGAACAGTTTGTTTCTTTTTGAACATTGTGGTGTTACTTCAGATTCAGCAGACAGTTCAAATATGAATTGTATACAGATGTCATGGAAAATTTTCTTAAACTTAGTCACTTTGCATAAACAGGTACCTTAAAATAAGCAGATCCAATTTGATGCTTGATCACTGACTGTCATCTCATATTCACAATCACCATTAAACTGCCACTAGATACAGGCAATCTTAAATTACAATGAAACTCACAAACTCCAATGTAATTTGTCTATATGTGAAGTATTCAGAACTGTTATGTTACTTTAAATCAGCAGTAACCCAGCAAAGTTTTCATGGCCATACTCAGGTTAAAGTAATATTTTAAAATAATAAGTGCCTGGTTTAAAAGAAAGAGATAAACACACATGCACTTGAGGTGCAGGAATGACCTAATATGCTACAATTCACAATGCACTTGTCAAGTTGCTTTGATCAAGCATGAAGAGAAAAATTGTTCACAGTAACACAGCATTGCTATCCTGATGGTAGCTCCATATCACAGGGTGGTTTGCAGCATGTCCTGAATCTACATGCAAGTGTTCAGTCAAGCATCAGACACTGATAACAGGTGATGCGGATTTAAAAATAAATTCAGACACCAGCAATGGTCAGTAACTGTGACAATGCTTTATAGACACTGGGAAAGATATCTATGCGCCAAGAATGCTTTGCAGTTACAAACAGAGAAACATTAAGTTGCCAGCACTACAAGAATGTATTTCAGTCAACAATGACAATAAATTATGAAAAGCATATAACAATTGGTGTTAATTGTAATAAAAATTGTTATTTTAGTCAAGGTTGTAGTAAAAACATTATCCTCAATCACATTTCTTAAATAGGAAACAGCCAGCAGCGTAAGTTACTTGCCATGTTACTTTCTCAGTAATCAATGCATGCATGTGGAAGTACCTAGGCAAATAAGAAGCTTTTATCACGTGACATCTCAAAAGACCAGTCAGGTACTGAGTTTATTTGGGCATTCAGACCAAGAAAAAATCCCAACACTGCACCAAATATTGGTAACATTTTGTATCTACTGCTTGTGACATATCCAAAGTCTTTGGAGAGTACAGGCAACAAACACACTTATGAAATGTTGCTCTAAATTACACTGTATAATGTTACTTATTTAACGACATGACAAAATTGCATTCTAATTAATGTCACATCAAGAATTGGCATAAGCAGTTATGGTTAAACTGGTTTTATCCGGAGGCATAATTTCAGTTCTTGGCAATGCAAACATAACATCCAGACATCCTTTGTCATGAACATTTGGAACAAAGCATGCAGCCACTAACATATGATCCATTTAAACAGTTGCAAAACTGACAGCTGCATACAACCAGCATTCCTAACCTCGCAAATCAAATAAAATCTATCACATCTCAATTATTACAATATAGAAACAAAACTTCAGATAAATATATACAACTTAAAACAGTCTTAAAAACAGAAATTAAAATTTCTTATAGAAACAACAGAGGTATATGTTTCAATCTCTGCTGCATTCAAGCCCTCTATCTTGAAACATCATCCTCAATCAGTCTTTTAAGTCATAGAAGTTTTTTAAAAAAAATTCTTCTAGCTCTTCTAAAACAATGATTCAATACACCAGTAACAGAAACAAGTTTTGTTACTATCCTATTACAACACCAAAGATAAACCAAATCTTTTGTTGGTTGCAACAAGAGACAATGTTCATCCATGAACAAATGATAATTCCCTGTTGCCATATCTTATCCAAGCCTCATCTTGGCAGTGATTCAGCAAATTGTGTTTCATTTGTGAAGAATAATCTAGAAAGCACTGCTTCAATGAGACTTGCTTAGGAATATGGATCAAATACATTTTCAACACCTTATGACAATACAGAATGATTTATTCATGAATAACCAAAAGTAAACATTTCTACTCTCTGACATTACAAACTCTCCATGAGCTAAATTTTCAACTGCAATCCTAAGGCTTGTGCTGCATACTGTAAAAGGCTCAAAAAGTATGAGGCTATGACATGACATTTCAACAAATATTTTCCACCTGAATAAGGCCCAAACATGAATAAAGCACTCCATATAATCAACAGTTCTACATTCTTTGCCAACTGTTGTCTTGGCCATTGAGATCAGCTGTAATAATCATTAGATATTCTCTCAGGATTCAATTTTGGTTGAATAAAATGTGTATGTGCATTCATAGCACACTGTAAACATGAGATTAGGTTAATGTTATGAATTAACAAAGCTGAAAATCAAAATATGTAATAAAATGTATGTCACTCTCATATTAAACACATTCTCTGGAAGTATGGGTGGAAAAGGACTGTGTTGCTGGCTTCATCTTCAGGACACAAGAGTCAGCTGAGCAGGAAAATGATGTGTGACATACTTGGTGCAGAAACAAGAGGCTGGGAAACTGCATGAGTCAGTGGAAAATCCTGACACTTAAACAGATGTTCTATCAAAGGAACAAACCAGACAAGAAGCAAATAAGTGCAAGTGACATGAGAACCTACAAAACAGTCCAAATCAGGCCAGCAGTTCCCATCAGACTGCTACAGCCCTGGCCCCTGTTTACCATCCTTAATATCACACACATTTTCCAGCTCAGCTTACTCACCTGGAAGAGAGAGGCAGCAGGTTCCTCCAAAACAATGGCAACACATCCCTGTTCCCACAGCACCATCACCCTAAAACAAGCTGAGCAACATTACATTACCGTGAGAGCCTAAAATCAGTAACTCACTCTCAATAACTTGGTGCTCTAACAACATATAAACTCCTTCAATCATGATTGAATCCTGTATATAAGAAATATTTTCACTGAGAGCCAGTTCATCTCAATTTGCATGCACTCAGTCTTTTTCCCCCTGAGTCCACTTTCATGGACAATGAATCCAGTTACACAAACTGCTTCCAACACTTACAGACAAAGCAAAGTGATGTTCTAAAACTATTTTAAACTGAACATTGTAGTTTCATCCGTTTGACCAGTATTCTGAGATGTGTATTTGACAGGCAGTATTTTATTCTGTTGTCAAATATCCTCTAGGCCCAACAACCATAGCATTTCCTTCTACAAACAGTAACAGCTACCCCACTTAAACCACTTTTTAAGAATATTCGTACAGATAATGTTTGTGGATCCCTCCATGCCTACACACTCATAACATGTCAATAACCTTAAGAACAGGTATTGACTTTGTATGTTATTTACATTATGCATGCTACAGAAAAGTATTAAAAAAAATATGAAAAATGCAATACGAGAGCACTCATACAAACAAACAAAATATTAATAATGCTGACTGGTACCTCATATTTCTTAAAAGGAGGTCAAACTCTTCTTAAATGAAACATTTCATTGTATGAATATAATCAAAATTAGGATATTTTACTTATATCCTTTACCTACATTCCACATGAGTTCCTGTTCTGTTATTGTGTCTAAATTATTTTTGTCCTTTACAAGTGGTGCAAGACCAAATCCCTTGCTAGCGTGGCGTGCTGTTAATGAGGGTGATGGAATATGCATATGCATCATTGACTCAATGATGATGGAATGAGAAAAATGAGGTACTCAGAGAAGAACCAGTCTCCAGTGCCACTTCACTGAAGAACACAATCTTTTATGTGTAACAATTTTGTAGTATATGTTTGTCCTTACTTACTGTAGAGCCAGACATTCATATTTATAACATCAAACATACTACAAACATATGCACTTAGTCTCCATCACAAATTCAACTCTGCTTTGGACTTGTTGACTTGAGTCACCACAAAAAGATTACATAATACAATCATCCCTCAACTCATGTCATTCTCCACTTAATATTTTATGCTCCAGACCCAGTATATTAGGCTAAGTGTGCAAATCTGTGCGTACATACGATGCTGAAGATGTCTTCAAGTTGCTGAACTTCCACAATCTCAATCTCACGCTCAACCATCTTGTTGAAATTTGGAAGCAAAGCACCCTTGAAGAAACTGAGGAACTTGAGCCTAAGCCTCACAACAGGACCATGATGGTTCCAAAGTTCAATGCGGGGCTTGGACTCAATGAAGAAACATCAGGGTGTTTAAGGCCACTGATGTGAATAAGCAGCCAGCAGCAACAACTAGACATTTATGAGAATTCCTGCTTGCTAAGAGGAGATTCTGAAAGAGATTAAGTGGCCTTTGTATCACCAGGCTTCAGTGCATGGTTTCTTCAAGGCATCTTCAGGTGCTCATACATTGCCACCTGTATTTCTAGACATCAGAAATGACAATCCAGATGACCTGCCCACTTCAAGAGAAGTACCTCCTCCTTAAATCGTCAATCATATATTTTTGTGACTTTCTCGTAAGTATGAACACATCTTTTTTTCTTTGTCAAAACAGACTGACTGGAAACCTCCCGATTTTACTATTGCATTTACAGCTAAATCTGCCTCAACTAATGTCACCAGTCTTGGAACCACCTACAGTATAACTTCAGGGGATGACTGTATCAGGATGTACTAATATGTCATGAAATTTGAATTTAGTACTACAGGGAGATTTCTGAAGAATTACATCAGTCAGCATGCACACAGATGGTTGGCACAGCATTAATCTCTGTTCTTACATGATACCAGTTCATACATAGTGTTCTATCAACTGATATCCTGGATAAGACTGCATTAGCAATTTGCCATGTCAGTACCTACTTGTAGTATTCAATCAGTTGATACACGTTTCTGTAAAGTATGAGTTATAAAAGTCTTCCCCATTACATCATGCTTTTTCCACTGTGCTTGGATTAACAAGGACATAGCTGGAATATGTTTCGAATACAATGATCCCGCGAATGCACTAAGGCAATGTTTCAAGAAAATTGCCATAGGAAAGGCCACACTTTTTTAGGGGCATAAATAAAATTACATTCACGTGTATACTGTAAAACTATATAACATTCTGAAAGCAAAGAATTCCAGCGTCACAGAGGACACCATCACCGGTTCCACCCACCATTCCAGAAACAATGCACTCCTCTTTAAGATGGAGGTACAGGAGTAAGTAGGGCACGTGAAATGATGGTCGATTGAGTTTTGGTCAGCTGTAAAGTTATCTACTAAGGGACTATCACTGCCATCATCTGTTGGAATTTCCACGGTTATCTTTTATGAAAAATTTAAAAAATTAAAATTGTTTTCCCTCTGCAATAACCATAATTTGTAATAATAAAAATTTTGATGGCCATCTGATGGCATTTTATTTGAATATTATTGGCCCTTATGTTGTAGGGTGGCACCAGTTCACCTAGGGTACCTGTTTCTAGCAGCTATTCTAGTGCTACCCCTGCATCTGGTGGAAAAGAACCAAACAGAGGCCAGCTACAACCTGACTTGCAAAACACTGATGTACTTTCCCATTCCCAAATGTAAATAAAATAAAGAAAATAAATATGAATAGTTTACAACAACAAGCAAATGAAATTTCATGGTCCCCACACCACAGCGAACATGCTGACCAAAAACATTCATCTCACTGGGTATGAACCCTGGCTGCATGCTGCCATCTGAACCATCATAGACAATATATATGCACCTCAGTTTACAGGACACTTGATGGAGTAACACTGATGAATGTGGAAATTAAAATTATATATTGCAAAGAAAAAGTTGTATGTTAACAAACAATGCTTCGGCCAGTAAGCCAAATGCTGTTCCAGTGCTATACTGCAAAAATGGAGCCAAATCAGGGGGGTTCAACATTCCAGGTCCCCTTGCAATGGTAAGAAAGGCTGTTATCAACTGGAAAGTCAGGGATTTGACCACAAGTTAAACTTCTATTCAATTTGTAGTTTGCTTTCCTTGCTGTGTCATCATTGTTTTGCCTTCATTTATATTAATATTTTCATATGAATGCTACAAAACTGTAAAGTAAAAGCACAGCAAAGCTGCCCTGGTGCCCATCATGAAGGCACATGGGCATGGAAGTACAGCTCCACTCATTCTTAAACTTGGCAGTAGATGAAACTGAGTGGTCAGCTTCAAGAACTTGCCACTCTAGCTCCCAATAAAAGAGCCCTTATTACCCACTTAATAAGAAGCTGGGTAAACCCCAGAGCAAGTTAGAATGCTATGGAGTAGAGAAAAATCTCTTGACCCAACCAGGAGTTGCAACATGATTCTCTGGTCAATCAGCCTGCAGCCAAGTCCCTGGTACCACAGTTATAAAAATATGACATAGTGTTTGTATACTCCCTACAAAACAGGTCATTTCTGTGCCTTGTCAGTGTCAACCTACATACATTTTTGCCAATATCTTTGATGAATCAAGGACATGTCTATCTGTGTATGTGTGTACAAATATACATGCACGTGCATGTACCAACATGAATAAACTAATATTCAAATTTAAAACTCATTACCAGTAACTATACACTGAAAACATTTAAAAGTGAAAATATTCAGTATCTGTACATTGGTGTTATGACATTTACACTGTTAGGTTGCTAACATACTTATCAACTTGGTATACCAAACTAAGGTTTACAAATGAGAATGACATGATGACAGAAAAGTAACATACTATTCACAGCCCTACTCTAAAACTCTAATTTCACATGAAATTCATGTCTTACTGACATTAGAAATGTGTAAAAGCAAAAATACATGTTACTTTCTGTGACTGGAAGCAGTCTCAGAAATGGCAGCATACGATGAGTTGGATGTCACCCAACAAACAGTCACAAACAGTAAAGATGAGCAACCCAAACCAATCAACAAAGTGAGGCCATGACAGCATGCTTTGCAAGATCTGAGACTGGGTATTGTCCAAGTATGGATCCAAACTTCGCAAAGACAGAAAGACATCTTAGGCCAGATAACAAACTGTGCTCACACCTCTGGGAGCCAAAAATCCCACACTTCACCCTGGTGAATGTTTAAAGAAATACCACACGCTTAAAAAAGTATACATAGGATGTGTGATGCGTACGATCTTCATAAAATGGCGAGAATATTTCATCATATTATCGTACAGGTTAGTAAAAATCCATACTTAAATTTGGATGAGGCTTCTATAAAAGTCTTGTTTGCTTGTTTTAGCAATAAACTACATACATGCAACATCCAAACATATCTACACAGCACTCTTGGATGACAAGAAGTACATTTAAATTTGAAGTGATGGAAGTTAAAAAAAATTGTGCCATACGTCCACTACCAGCTGTAAAACAGCAACTCACTGAGAATTTAAGAACTTTTGCTTTAAAAATTACATCTGCCTGAAGAAGATTAGAATAATTTTGAAACCTGTGCAGACTATTATGTCATTCTAAATATAACAGAAAGGGTTAAAACCCAAATTACACTTCCATTACATGAGTTGATTTTCACATTCAAATTAAATGTTTTACTTTAAAATTTAGAAAATCACTATAACATGCCACTTCTTGGCCAAGATATTTCTTTAAAACCAAATTTTCTTGCACAAAAATATTACATTCATTCACTGACCTTATGTGGTTTTTATTTTCACTTAGTTAAAAAAAAATCATTGCGAGTAGCATGTTCCAACATTTCTCCGAGTGTTATTCACATCTGTAAACCACCACACTCTTTTGGTATATCCTGTCACTTAGGTGGATCAGCATCACAAAATCCACACACATCTCAATAATACTGATCAACACAGACCTGATGTCCAAACACACTGAGCCTCATCCAACGCCCACTGGTTTTTCCTATCGGAAGTAAGCCTCCAGCATTTCAACAAACAATTTGTTCATGGGTACCTTGCCCTCACGGTGAATACCTGTCCAGTACCGTCTGATAACCTGGTCTGCTTGACGTAAGGATGGCAGGCACAGCAGGAGATGGTTCAAGTGGTATGTTGATGTGTTTGGTCTGAAAACACAAATGGTTGCGATACAAAAGAACAATGGTAGGGACAATCCAGCCCTCTGGCTACTTAAAATAATTTCACCTAGCTCAAGAAAGAATACAAAATTGCTAATGACATGCAGTAATAGGTACATGCATGAAGTACCACCAACGAGAAATTGCCTGAAAGATAGCAGCCATCGTGTGTGTGTGTGTGTGTTTTAATTATTTATTAAACAGCATGCCCCATTACACAGTAATATTACATGCTTTATGTAACCTAAATTTTAGTTAGCTGTCATTTCAAATCTATAAATTCTATGGACTTAACAAATTTTACAAAAAAGTTTACATAATTTTTTATAAGTGTTTCATTCTTTGCAGGCCAATTA
>Ga0123357_10013364_pt1 | contig 10651 bp, 7 predicted proteins | sample TergutEmb28metaG_FD_89873 | JGI IMG/M metagenome (GOLD analysis project Ga0123357, IMG submission 89873) | Embiratermes neotenicus P4 segment gut microbial communities from Petit-Saut dam, French Guiana - Emb289 P4 | ecosystem: Host-associated > Arthropoda: Insects > Digestive system > Gut ...
AGTGCGGTAATGAACTTTCGGGTTCCGTGAAATGCGGGGAATTTCTTGACTAGCTGCAAACCAGTTAGCTTCTCAAGAAGGACTCTGCACCATGGAGTAAGTAAGTAAGTAAGTAAGTATGTGTGGCATATTTTTATGTCTTATGTCCTGGGAGGGTCCATACGCTCACCAACATACGGTGTTGGTTATTTTCATATTTCTTGCTTATTTTATTTTTTATTGTTTCCTTTATAATTTTTATTTGTTCCGAGTGTGTGACTAACAAACCTAACTGTACAATGTTTATTCTTCAGTGTTACGGTTCCAATGATTTACAGTATTTTATATCAGAAGAACAGATTTGCCGTTTCCCACATGCGATTCCATATGACTTGCTGGTTTTAGTTTAGTCAGTTATTGCCTGGATTAGTGTTTTCACCTGAAGACGAAAGCAGCCTGACTATGAAACATTGTGCTTGTTTGTGTTCAGTGATAATGGAAAGAGTCCTGGAACATACTAGTGACATTTTACGCTATTTAAATGCTTTAGGGGCACATACTGCCTAGTAGACGACAAAGTTGCCATCAAGCTAATTAGAAACTTTCTGGAATTTCTTGGTGACACTGATTTTAAGGACACTTTATGTTATCCTTTAGGGATCCTTCATCATACATTAACTTTAAATTTACCTTTAAACTACATTTAAATTAAAATTAACTACCAATTACTCCTTATGACACGAACTTCACACTTATTTCGAATTGTCCCATTCCGGTAAGTTTCAATAGTAACTAAGTTAAAAATTCCTTAATCTCTAACACAAAAGTAACACAAAGTTCAGTGGTCCTTAATGTATTGATAGAGTGAAGTGGAGGAGCAATAATTAGTAAGACCTGTATTTGGGAAGTACCCTGCTCGATTCTCTGTAGGTTGCTGCCTGTGTGAAAATTTTCGTGGCTGCACCCAGTCGTGTAGAGCGAACAGTAGTCAAGATAATTCACAATCGTATCTTAGAAAAATCTTATTAAATTCATATAAAACACTTTCCTTCTGCGAGATGGAGTGCTTTGAGTTAATATATACGCCAAAATACTGTGTACATAAGTCATCTCTGGGTTCTTTTGGTGCAGAACAAAATGCAGACTTGTAGAGCCAAGAAGACTGTTCGCATAATAGGGAGTGTTTTTTTTTATTTTGAATCTGAAAAATTTGTAGTTATGCTGTAATGAATCCTGGAATGGTTGGGTCGGACTCGTTAAGAAGACGGTAAAAGCGTGAAAGTTGCCACCACGCGCTGAAGATTACTCGAACCTCGCAGTTAGTCAGCCTTAACCCTTCACTAAAGTGCATAATGAATACAAGAAGAACAAGAAAATAGCAAGTAAAGAGACATTATGGCGCCGTAACTCATTAAAATTGTTGTAATATATTGCAGGGTCTCGTCATAAACGACCATCCACTTGTTCATAACAGAAGACCTACGTCAGAAACTTCTGGGAATGAACCCACACAAAGTGCAGAAAAAATAGAAAGAGCATCGGCGCAATGAGATACTTTTTAATTATGTAAGTTAACACACCTCGCCCAGCAAAATGATAGAAAAATATAATGCGCGTACAGTCGTCTGTAGTTGTGAGGATGTGCTTAAGATGAATTGGAGGAAATGTTCAGGTTTCACTTGTCTTAAAAATAAACTACGCGCTGCTCGCACTTAAATCTTCTGCAGCGTCTAAGGCCTCTTTCACACACGTCAGCAAGCACCGTACTGTGAGACTGTTCGAACTCATTTAAGTCACAAATTACCTTGTAAAATAATCACCAAGGTACAACTTATTTTCAGGAAAAATATTTGGACTCTGAATCGTCTCCAATGTCTTATTATAAATGCACACAATTTTGTCCTATATTCAAAGTATCACACCCAAAGGGAAACTACCACCCTGAATTAAATAAAACACACAATTTACTCGACGTTCGGCAGTAGGGGGGTCCTCTTCCTTCATAATGAAATTAAATACGACACTCCTTGATGCTATTTTACATGAAATCTCCATACTAAACACAATGAAATGAGTCATTTGGCAACTTAAATCGGATAACATTTATTCAGATGACCAGTTTACTGTGTAAAATATGTATGAGTCAGTCGCATTAAGTGGAAGGATGGCTGTGTAAAGTTACCCGTTTCACTGTCTTAACTAAATTGGTAGCCACGAACATTTAATATTAAGAGCATTTTAATGCATGATTAACCAAATTTATGGAGGAAATTGTGGTTATGCCTAAGTAAATCAAAAATCGAAAAGAACAGCCAGAGGGCTAGAAAATATCAACTACTTGCTGTAGCACAAAGAGTGATGGCGATGGTCTTTACAGAGATCTAAATACTGCTTGAATTACTGTATGAAGCGATTGCATTAAAAACTTATGGCCTTATTAGACACATAGCACCATGCATGAATCTGATGAGGCAGGATAAATAATCGCTTGAAGTTGCTAAACCATCGAATTCAAGAAACAAAATAAAACTTCATAGCAAAAATACTATGGAATACTTCAGCATTTCGCGGCCGTTTGACAATGATATGTTTCTACTTCCGGAAGATGGTACTATGTACAGAAATCACGGAGGAAGGCACAGGCAGGGCAAGTGCCACGAATGAGGGATAAGAAAAATTCATACAGAATTTTGGTGGAAAATCCTGCAGGAAAGAACCACGTGCAAGACTTAAGCGAAGATGGGCAAGATATTCAAATAGTTCTGAAGTGCCGGGATTGCACGAACTGGGTATATATGGGCCTCACTTGTGATACTTAAAAGAAATACATGTCCCATAAGAGTTTCAAAAATATCCCTCTTGAAGCTACTAATTTATGCATTTTATTCTCCACCAGTTCCTACAAATATGGCAGCCGTGCAGATGTTGGAGACAGATGATAACCCACAAATTTCCTTGTAATTTAATACCACACGGAGCAGTAGAATCACTAGCCTAAGAAAGTGAATGGTGACGTAACAATCTGTAATTTTGATGTAATAAGGAACAGCAGTGAAAAAAATGAGCCCTCGGCTTTATTTAACTGTGAACTTCTTAGAAATGGACAAATGAAAATGCACGTAATATTAATATTCAGTCTAATTTATACCTCTCATAATATTACATAGAAACAACACGTGGCCTACATATTTTACTAAGAGTATAATACAGATTTATTCATAAGTCCGTGAAACATGTTAGAAAACTGGCTGATGCCACAGTTGAATGAAGAAAATAATGATTAAATCTTTCAACAGGACGGCTCTCCGGCTCACTACAAAGACGTGCGAGGGTATCTCAATCGAAACTTGTCAAAAAGGTGGATATGACGGACAGGAAAAGAAGATGACGCGTTAATGCAGTGGCCACCCTGGTCCCCGGATTTAACCCCGTGCGACTATTTCTTCTGGGGGTTTGTGAAGGACACTGTCTATGTGCCTCCATTCCCCGCAAATCTCCAGATTTTCGCAACCGTATCACCGCCACCATAACAAATAAATAAACAAATAAACAAGCAAATATATATAGAACCTTCGTATGAACAGAATTGCCTAGACAAGTCTTCGTACTGCGATGCTTTCAATTACCTTAACACCAAACAGAGTAACATGATTTCTCACAGTTCATAAACGGCATCAAATAAGTTTTTCCCCCTTTGGGACAAAAAAGTTCCCGTTCATGATGGTGTTCTTACACACGTGTGAAATTAAATATTCCTTTCTTTCAATAAGAACCTGTACGTATTTCTTACTGATTACGAGCGAAAAGTATAAGCTACTACATGAAGTGCATCATAATAAGGCACAGGAATTTATCGAAAATGTAAAGTTTCCACGTAGTTGTGACACTATTTTCTGACGTTATGCAGAGAGAGATACACAGGCCTATTTATTCAACGTGTATACCGCGGAGAAGTACGCCTCGACCAAGTAATCAAGGCAAGGAGCAGTTGAAGACCATGAAATCACATGTCCTGAAGTTGAATGCCTTTTTATTAACAATCAAGACTGTCTCATGGTCCATTATTAACAAGTAGTTGCTATTATTATACAAGGAATATAGTTCTGTGTTATTGAAAACACAATGGGTGGGCCAAAGCGGATAGGTCCACTACTCAAAGTGAATTAAAGTCGCATTAGTTTGTGGAGTGGTTAGACGCGATGAGCGGGAATTAAGCATGGGACAGAGGCCTGTCGTCATTTTGTCACAAAAACAAGACGAATATACATCTGAACCCAGAATAAGTGGCCTAAGAAACGTTCCAAGTGACTGCCCTGAAGGAACAAATGCTGGCACCCGATACAAGGAAGAACCAGTAGAACTAGACTGCTGCTACGTGTCGCCCCCACCAAGTCGACAATGATGAAAAGTGCTGGGAAACTATAAAGGGCTGAAACTGTGCTTTGGAAAAGTATATAGGAATTCGAGACAGGGTATGGAAATGTGTTAGTCTGTGGTGGAGAATAAGTGAATAAATCAGTATTCTTCATAATCACCAACCCTCGAAATCTCATCTCATTAGAACAGTGCCATAACTTTTGTTTTCTCAATAAGCATTTATAACATTTTAAAGAAACTAAACACATATTTTAGATTCATATTATTTCTCAGGTCAAAACTGCCTTTAAAGGAATAAGAATCGACCAGTTCACGACAATTAAAACTAAATGATGCCTAATTTATAGAGGGACCGCAGTGGCACAGTGATTAAGGCGCTGTGCTACAAATCGGAAGGTCGCTGGTTCGATCCCAGCTGGTGTCAGTGAATTTTTTATTGACATAAAACTTTCCCGATCGCACTGGGGTCGACTTAGCCCCTAACAGAAATGAGTACCAGGAGTATTTCCTGGGGTAAAGGCGGCCGGTGCACAAAGCTGACAACCTACCACCATCCTGTGCCGTTGTCACGAAATCTGGGAACCTTAACTTCCTGGAAACCTACGGCCCCCTCCGGGCCTATAATGGGACTGCTTTACCTTTACCTTTTTTGCCTACTTTATAAATACGACTTTTCACCTATTTTACGTTACTAAAATTGCCTCTAGTTACAAACGTGTTCATATCACAGATCAGTTGCTTCTACAATACATTATTGCAATAAATAACAAAACTTGATGATGTTAATGTTCTTCAATGCGATGCTTTTTTAACGAAATTCCATAGAATATAGGTCCTTACGCTTTCACTTATTTAAAATACTGTTGCATTTTCCGAACAGTTACAACTGCGAATACCTTCTCCATTTTTCAATTTTCCAGTTTTTGTAATTCCAGGATGTTCTGACTGAAGCGTAATGAAGGCACAAGCTACGAATCAGCGGGAACCTTCTTGATTCACTTTTACTCTCAAAGCTACGGAACAGAAAATACCGCAGAGACAAAACTTTGCTCTAAAGTACAATACGCAGTCCCAATTTCATGTATCCGCCTCCTGAGATTCAGAAAGACCTACAGAGAGAAAACAGCCATGAAGATTCTGGCTTACTCTGTCTACCAGTGAAGGTTTATCTGTGTTTACCTTCGGAACGCAGCACTTATAATTCGTAACTTTTCTTAACGAAACTTGTGTTCTACATATTATTCTGAGAAAGACCGGGCATGTTTAATTGTGACGTTAGATAATGCCTTCAATGCGTGAAGAGGGACAATGTCACCTTTTCATCGTATTTCTGAATGCCGCTCAGGCATGAATGATTCTTAAAGCTCATCGACTTGTCTTGTAAAGGTGAAATCATGGGATTAATTGATCGCCTCACATTTAGAGCTGTAACTTCGAAACTATGACGTAATAGTAATCTGGGAAGTGTAATTCCTGAAAGTAAAATATGTTTCTGTGCCAAAAACTACACGGGCTAGACTAAAGCGATAAAAATATATAAATATTTTTCCAATAAAATAAGTCACGTAAATCTTAGAGTATGTGTCGAAGGCTTGTTATTAAGTTGACGTGTGGTTCTGCTTTACATTTTTGACTCGTGTCTCGTCTTTTGTTACACACAATCTTTCGTATGCTGACGCCGCTTCCCTCAGCAAGCAACAATACCACAAATGCGAAATTCAGGCCGTTAGACTGACCTACTTCTATCCTACCGATCCCGGTTGCCGTGGTGTCTAAGGTGCAGGTCTGCCCTTGCTTTACTGCAGGGATCGCGGGTTCGGACCCCGCTGAGGGCATCGAAGTTCATCTCTTGTGTTTATTGTGTAGATATCAGCCTATATGACGGGCTGATCACTCGTCCAGAGGAGTCCTACCGGGTGTGGGTGTCTGTATGTGATCTAGAAAGGTCAAATGACACGACCTCAACACGACTAGGGCTATAGCAACACAAAAAAGTCTATTCTATGTCACGCGGTACTTGTATTATTATCAGCAGAACTAGCTTTCGAATCTTAGTGTTTTAACAACAGACCAGATTATGTTAAAAGCCGATAAACGTCTCGGCACGAAAGTGCACTGTGTTTAAACGAAAATGTATAGGCCTACAGGACACTAGGGGTTAATCCGTTTTTGCGAAAGACGTGCTGTACCAACACGAGAAAGCCTTCACTGCTGAGGTGTTGTGTAATGAAGAATTAGACGAATCACAAACTTAGTTGGCGGATCACGCGCTAATAAACCTGTCGACTACAAGATTCGGAAAATTTGGTTTGACACTTGCAGCTCCCTTTATTCGTAATTCATAACGTGTACTGAGGAAAAATCTGTACCACAATTCAGAGTACAAAAATTTGTTACCATCAATTTTACAACCAAAGCAATGCATATCTAAAAGCAAAGACAAATGTGAAGTCCTCAGGTCTATACCTACCATTGTGGGGTCAGTTACAGACCTGAGTGGTAGGAAATGATGCGGACATCCTGTTTTTGCTGTCATATTTTGTCGGGATATCCTCTGAAAGGTAGCAGGTCAGCATGAAAACTATATGAGGAGTGACGCCAAGTTGTCTGATCTCAAGGAAGTTGCACACTTCTGGAGTGAGCTTATATCCGGTGATCACCTTATAGCAAGGTGACGTAGCTCCATTGACAATACGCCGTATGCCAATAAAAATACGCTTGCCTTGACTATATGGAGACAATATAGATGTTTCTAACGTATTTTAAATTTCAGAAAAATTATGTTCAAGTTTTAACGGCTCAACTTTTAAATTTCAGTCTGTCTATCGCATGAGACAATATGCTTCATAGTTTAGTAAGAATTAATTTCAATTCTCATTATTATACCGTGCAATAGTAAATATTATTCTAAAATAGCCAGCTTATTGCACAATGTTTTTATTTTAAAACAGTTATGTTTTAAACAACTGTTAAAATATATTTTAATTATCAAATCTCCAACATGTTTCGGTCAGCACTGACCATCATCAGGGAGTACGTACAATTACATGGTGAAGTTACCGAAAAAATTAGTTTTTTTAAAGTTGCACACTAGAGTATGATGGCAGCATGCCCGTTGTAGGTTATGTCATGCCCGGTGGTGCGTCGCACTACTGTTCAGCTATCTCACTAGTGTCGGTGAAAATATATTTTAACAGTTGTTTAAAACATAACTGTTTTAAAATAAAAACATTGTGCAATAAGCTGGCTATTTTAGAATAATTATTTCAATTCATTCAGACATTGTGGGAACCTGTCAGAAACCTATTCTTCCCATTTTTAATAAGTTAATTTTACCGAGCGACCTTAATTAAATTCATTTATGTGTCAAACTTCTCCTTACTTTGCTGTTGAAATTTAAATTTCAGTTGCTTCTGAAGTAAAGATTTGATTGCACCTCTGGGAGGTTCGTATCGTCAAATCTGAATGTCACAACAGCTGACAAGTAAGAGTTACAGTCTTCATTTTTTAGATTGAAGAAACCCTCTCTGGCGTCAATGGTAAAGACAAAAGAGCAAACATGTGAACACGACAATATTAAATGTGCGGCTAACCGCCTAAAGGCACGACCACGAGCGAAAAGGATGCGTGCTCAGTGACGTTATGTTCGTTATAACTTACATATTCAATTTTGTGGATAAAATTAATCCCAAAGATTTAAGTTTTTCTCAATACTTGGATCTGAGGACAGTCCGAGAGCAGGTGCTGACCATTTCTGCGCACCCTGCAACATTCGGCGCACTTCTCCATAAGGCTTTGACAGAGTTTCGTGTAGGCAGACAAGAAGATTTAATTCGGAAGGTGATCAAGTGTCAGTTCACTTCAATTTGCAACGGAAATTAAGAAAACGGAGACACTCCGCAGCTCCAAAGGCTTCAGAGTCACTTCCTGTGAAACATAACCTCATACAGATAGGCCTAAGTACTGATGCGACCTCACCTTTACCTATCAGATCACTTGTAAGGCGGCTGTGTTACTGCAGGAGGTCTATCCCACCCACGCTCCAATTCGAATTCACATACTTCATAACCGCCCAGTTTAACACTACACTTCTACGAATCGCCTACATCAGTGCTTCTCGACCCTCCGGGCCGCGAGAGATTCTCCTGGAATTGATAACTAATTAAGTGTAATTTTATATTTGTCAACATGACACACAGCACACATAAATGTACTAATATTCTTTATGATTATGCCTTAATTAATTATTGATACTTATGTTAGTTTAATGTATGAACTTTAAAAAAAAATTGGAAAGGTACTGACGAGTAAATCTGTTGAGAACGGGCACTCGTCTTATAAAAAAAGATTTTACCGGGCCGCGGTTTCACAAAGGTTGAGAAACACTGGCCTACTTGGACACCAACATTCATTAAAACCATCGCAGTCACATACTATACAAGGCAGACAATGCACGTGTAACATAACATTGAGGCGCGTTCGTGAAACCTTTGTTGCAGTGGAAAAGCGATAAGAACTGCATAGCCAGAGTGTGTATTTGTAGCCCTACGTATCCAGCATGCAATGCGCATGCGCCATATTGCCATCCGTGGCCTACCACACTCCACAACATTTTTCCGCATTATATCATAAAGGGAAAGATTTTCTAAAAAATGTTATTGAATATAAAATGTGTGTTTTGATTTCCTCTACAATTTTTGCCTGAAACATTTCTCATTTTTAGAAGAATTGGGCGAGCTAAGATCAAAAATGCCAAGAGGCCTGTATATAAATTATCCGTTATTCTTGTCTGATTTTAATGATTCTTGAACTTTCTCGACAGATTTTAGAAAAATACTCCAATATCAAATTTCAAGAAGCCCTTCCAATGGGAGCCGAGTTGTTCCATGCTGACGGAAGGATGGACAGAGACATGACGAAGCCAATATTCCTCTTTCGCAATTTTGAGAACGCTCCTAAAAATTAAAAAGTCCTCAGATTAGAGGTAAACTACAATGGAGGCGCGATATAATGGTAAGTAATAAACTGTTTCAGGGCGCTGTTTCAAGTGTAGAATAGACTAAATTCTAATGTAATGGTGAGCAGACCTAGATACGGATTTGGTCGTAGGCCTCCTTGAAGAAGGTCGTCAGATATTCAAACGTTATATAAACTTCATTCGGGAGAGCTGTCCGATAGCTGTACCTAAAACGTCAGAATAAAAGTCAGCAGCCTTACTGATACGTCAGCGTGTTCTGTAATAAAAGTCAGCAGCCTTGCTGATACGTCTTCGTGTTCTGTAAGAAAAGTCAGCAGCCTTACTGATACGTCAGCGTTTTCTGTAATAAAAGTCAGCAGCCTTACTGATACGTCAGCGTGTTCTGTAAGAAAATTCAGCAGCCTTACTGATACGTCAGCGTGTTCTGTAAGAAAATTCAGCATCCTTACTGATACGTCAGCGTGTTCTGTAAGATAAGTCAGTAGCCTTACTGATACGTCAGCGTGTTCTGTAATAAAAGCTGTAGCGGTCAGCACACAGATTCTCCTGGGCTTCGTTAGGTTGGAAATGACGGTCGGCTTCGATGTAAGAAAATATGTTGCACGGAACGGAGGGAAACAAGATAAAATTCCATAATATTTACAAAAAAACACAGACCACAACTGCATACAGTGTCAGGTGTTGAATTTTCTACATCACAGTACTTGACCTAGACTAACTGACTACGTGTTAAAGAACTTGGTATTAGACAACTTCCTGCCAGTTTGTTAGGCGCTTCGCAAAATTGTGAAAAGCGACTGTTAGCTTCGTCGTGCTTGTCCGTCTGTCCTTCCGCATGGAAAAACTCAACTCCCACTAGACGAATTTTCATGAAATTTGAGCATTATTCGAAAATACGTCGGGGAAATTCGAGTTTCATTAAAGTCGGACAAGAATAACGGGTACGTGACATGAGACCGATACATATTTTTGATTATATCTCGCTCATTTATTCTTAGAATGAAAAATGTTTCAGACAAATTCTGAGGTATGCCATCCCTGTTGTGTGTTTAAACTATATGGTGAGGTAAAGTCAGTCAAAAACACAACTATAAATATATGGCTAAATGATGGTGTTTATTAGCAAGGAAAAAAACTATATGTTTCTCCTATAGCGGCCATCTTCAGGTTTTGACAACTTTCTTGCTAAAAGAATTTAGGCATATTATATAAAACTCTTTTAGCAAGAAAGTTGTCAAAACCTGAAGATGGCCGCTATAGGCCGAAACATGTAGTTTTTCCATTGCTAATAAACACCATCATTTAGCCATATATTTA
>Ga0123357_10013365_pt1 | contig 10651 bp, 11 predicted proteins | sample TergutEmb28metaG_FD_89873 | JGI IMG/M metagenome (GOLD analysis project Ga0123357, IMG submission 89873) | Embiratermes neotenicus P4 segment gut microbial communities from Petit-Saut dam, French Guiana - Emb289 P4 | ecosystem: Host-associated > Arthropoda: Insects > Digestive system > Gut ...
CTGATATGCGCATAAGGATGCCATCAATATGCGCATCTGAATTTTGGGTATCAAAAAATGGACCGTGATTTTTCTCGGCTAAATTTTCACACTAAAATTCCTTAAAAATTCCTAAAAATGCAAGGCGAAAAGCCGAAATATCTCTTCTGTTAGACATTTTGATATTTTTCAACTGAGCGACATTTTGAAATGCGCCCTATAACAGTTCGATTTGTTTATCCACATAATATACAAGGAGACGCCCTAATCCGGCGCCATACCCAAATGGAAAAGATTTTTCATCAACCGTCTTCAGTAAATCCTGCATGACCTTTCCCTTCTGCGTATTTTCAATATCAGGAACCAAGTCGTTTTCTTTTACATTGCAGTTAAACGAGCGGTTGCGAATCGATATAAAAAATGCCGCCCAACATAGCTGTTTCAGCCCAAAATTTAAAATCCTCCGTATAACTGTAATTTTCGTAAAGTAAATGATGCGCTGTAAGGAATGATCTACGTATCGTGGCTGATGAATTGATGATTATATCATCTAAAAGTAGTTGAATCAAAGGTAATTCAACTAAACCGGAATCTTTTTGTTCAAAAATTTTTATAGGTATCCTGAGAAAACACAGGCAAAACAAAGAGCATACTAATAAAAAAAATTGCAAACAATTTCTTCGATGAAATTATTATTGTCCTCGTAAGAAAAAGAATTTTCATTATTTTATATCGTTTTTCAGAACAGGACAAGGACCGGAAGTAACATGAATAGTATCAAGATGTTTATATTCTTCCGCCATTTTTGTCACGAGAATAAGTCCGCTATTTGACTTTATATTTATATATTGAGTCTCTGCAGCATAACAAATAATTTCCAAAGTTTGATAGTTATCAGCATCAATCTCAAAATAACCGTCACCCTTCATAGGTATTCCTGTTTTTTCACCTAACCGTGATACCAAGGCTGAACCAACAGATCCATCTTCAAAGAATATATAACCTCGAACTTTCTTTTCTGAATAGGCGCATTCATCTTTAGTAAGTTGCCGCGTACCAATGGAAGTAAGAAATCTTCTCAAACCGAGCCAATGTCGTGATTCGGAATCGGTCTGTTGCATTGATAGCTTTTCCATGTCAACAACTGTATTGACGCCTTTTTCAAAAACAACATCGTTATACCGAATATATTTCCCATTGTTATACAGGAGAATAGCATCATATCTTGCTGGCGGAAATAGCGTATAAAAACGAGCATTTGTCCTATATCGAATTTTTATAGTATCGAGTAAATAAATCTCGCCTGATAGCTTGTCTTGAAACAACAGGTTGGCAACCCCCGACTGATCTTTTTCGTAAGGCAGGTCAAATTCCAACTTCATATCCGGCAAAATGACATAAATGGCTTCTGGATGCCATACGAAACTTGTATCTGTAATTAACGGAAACACGCTATCAACCGGTGGTATAAACATATTTTTGTTTTGAGCTGTAACTGTTTGGCAGTAATAGGCAGTAAATAACAAAACTCCTACTCCCCAAAAAAAATTAACTTTTGTGAGAATTGATTTCATAAGAATTATTCGTTTACTTAAAATATAGAGTTCATAATATAAATATGTTTTTTTTATAACAATTTGCAAATATGAAGGAATAAAACGGCATTTGCAAATAATTTCACAATTATTTTTTATGTTATTAAACACTTTTCCACACTAATACCAGATGGATGCCAAAGACTGCGGTCCGGCATGCCTGAAAATCATTGCCAAATACTATGGAAAATACTATTCGCTGCAATACTTGCGCGATTTGTGCGGAATCACGCGCGAAGGCGTGTCGTTTCTCGACATCAGCTATGCGGCGGAAAAAATCGGATTGCGAAGCCTCTCGGTCAAAGCGACAATTGACGATTTGGTCGAAAAAGTTCCCCTTCCCTGCATCATCCATTGGGATAACAATCACTTTATCGTTGTTTATAAAGCGACCAAAAATAAAATCTATGTCTCCGACCCTGCCAAAGGTTTGCTGTCGTACCCGCATACGAAATTCATGGAAAAGAAAACGCCGTTTTCGGACAAGTCCTGTTACCTGCCGGAGGAGCTGGAAAAGTGAAACTTGGAAGCCGCGTTGTCGTTAAATTAGATAATTATCCTTACACCGAATTTGGCTCGATAGAAGGAACCGTCAGTTCCATCTCTTTGCTCGCAGAACCTCAAAAAACGGAACAGAGCGTAATAGAAACTTATCTGTTGATTGTTGATTTGCCTAAAGGCTTAACAACCAATTATGGAGAAACATTGGATTTCCGGTATGAAATTGGCGGAACGGCGGATATTGTCGTAAATGAACGGCGATTGATTGAACGGCTGTTTGATAATTTAAAGTACAGAACGAAATGAGTTGAGAGTTGAGAGTTGAGAGTTGAAAGTTGAGAGTTGAAAGTTGAGAGTTGAGAGTTGGGGAAAAGGGGGGATGATTTGCCCGTAGGGTATTCATATCAATAGAACAAAAGATTATAAACAAATTTGAATACGCCATAGGCGTTTCATGTCAATAAATTATGATTAACAATATAAATTTAAATCCGTTAAATAGGATGAAACCTCTACGAGGTTTAAGGTTGTCGGAGGCGTATTTTTCTATTGATATGAATGCCCTAACGGGCAAAAAAATACAGAATGCTTTACAAAAATGTCTTCTTGCAGTATGCTTTTTTTGCATCTTTTCCGTTTCCGCACAGAAAATTGAATTGAAATTAGAGGATTGTATCGAGCTTGCGAATGCCGGTTCATTAGACGCCTTTAAGGCAAAAAACCAGTATTTATCAAGTTATTGGGGGTTTAGAAGTTTCAAAGCAGGTCGCTTGCCTGCTATATCGTTTCAGTTTTCTCCTATGCAATATACAAACAGTATTGCGCAAAGATATGATTACAGTCAGAATATAGATGTCTTCAGGCAGCAGCAATCCATCAGTTCGTACGGGGGAATATCGGTATCGCAAAAGTTAGACCTGACCGGTGGAACGTTTATCCGAATTCAATAAACAGCAAAATTTATTAAAAAAGGCGGAAAAAGCCATGAATTTGGCAATAACATCTTATGATATTAACAAACAACGATTTATTCTTGGGAAAGTCGACGTTAATACGCTTACGCTTTCGCAAAGCCGGAGAATGGATGCGCTACGAAACTATTTATCTATCTTAAGCAATTATTGGAGTTGTTATTACACAATCCGAAAACTTACTCTTTTTGATTTTGAAAAACAGGAAAGTCTTTCTTTTCAGTTCGATCAATTGCTGGAATAAATTCTCAGCTCATGTTAAAAAGCGTATTGTAGAGAAGCTGTGCTAAAGCCGAAATCAAGCGTCTTTTTGTTTGTATTCATTCAGTATTTTATTTATTTTCGATTTTTTTCTCAGAAATTTTTTTATTCAAAAAATAACCTTACCTTTGCTCCGACATTTGAGATTTTTATGACAGTATTATTTCTTTTTTCGAGTTTCATTATTCGTTTTAGTTTAAGCCTGCAATAATCCTCATTTGATTTATTAATCAATTTTATTTATTTTTTATTTTTTAAAATGAACATTTTTGTTGCAGGTTTGAGTTTCAAAGTAAACGATGCCGATTTAGCAAGCCTTTTTGAAGAGTATGGAAGTATAACTTCAGCGAAAGTTATTACTGATCGTCAATCCGGTAGATCCAAAGGATACGGATTTGTGGAAATAGCCGACGATGAGGCGGCTGAAAAAGCTATTGCCGAATTAAACGGAGCTGAATATGATGGAAGAACACTTTCTGTCTCTGAAGCAAAACCCCGTGAAGAACGCCCCTCTCGTCCTCGTAATTCATTTGGAGGAAACCGCGGCGGTGGCGGCGGTGGATATCGTAACAGGTATTAACTTAATTAATAAAAGAGGCTGCCTAAAATGAGACAGCCTCTTTTATTTGTTTAAAGCTGCAATTGCCGCTTCCCGATCGTTGAAAAGTTGTTTTTTCAAATCGTCCAAACGTTCAAATTTTTTATCTTCCCGAAGAAAGTCGACAAATTCCACTTGGAGTGTCTCCCCATATAAATCATCTGAAAAATTGAACAAATGAACTTCAATCCTTTTTTCGCCATGAAGCGTTATGGTAGGTCGTTTTCCTATATAAACCATTCCTTCGTATTTTTTTTGCTCCCTATAAACGTAAGAAGCGTAAATTCCTTCGCCGGGAATAATTTTGTTTTTATCGTTTACTTCGAGATTTGCCGTCGGAAAACCGATTTCTCTTCCCAGATGATTTCCCTCGATGATTTTCCCTTCCAACCGGTAAAAATAGGAAAGCATCCGGTTAGCTTCTTTCACGTTTTTATCTAACAGGCAGTTACGGATCAGTGTAGAACTTACCGGCGAATCCGGCAACTCCAAAGCTTGCAGGATTTCCATTCCACACGCTTTGCCGTATTTCACATAGTCTTCAAAACCATCTTCGCGATTTTTCCCGAAGCGGTGATCGTAGCCGATAAGTAACAACTCAACGAACCATTCTTGGTATAATTTTCTTTGAATAAATTCTTTAGCGCTTAATTGAGAGAGTGATGGAGTAAAATCCAGCAACAAACAAGAATCAATTCCCGATTGCGACAGACGTTCGAGCCTTTCGCTAAGCGTGTTGAGTAACTCCGGACGGTATCCGGCTTCCAGAACGCTTTGCGGATATTGAGAAAACGTTATTGCCATAGAAGGTAAATGATGTGCAGCAGCCTGTCGTTTCAACTGTTCAAGTAAAAAACGATGTCCTGCATGAACGCCGTCGAAAGAACCGATGGTAGCCGCCACTTGGTTGTTTAATAGAAAAGGGCGATCGCTGCTGAGTATTTCCATACAATTATTTATACTTGTTTATTTGACAGGGATTTTAATTTCAGATGACAAAGGATATTTAAGATTTTTCCATGAAGTCAAATATACCTCTGCCGCTCCAATGCGTAATTTTGCTTTAATTTTTATAGGAATCCAGTTTTTATCATCGCTCATCCAAATTTCTATTGCATTTTTCGATTCATTGAAATTTGAATCGGAAAAATCCAATGCGATTTTATACGTTTTATATTTAAGCGTATCGCTTTTCTCCACAATTGCTTGCCCTTCGTTGCGGATGGTTACGATTACTTTTTCTCTTCCGATAAAAGCAGAAGCAGTTTCCACTTGTGCAATCCCCAGTTGCGAAAGATTCAAGGAACAAATATACGACATAAGATTCAGCAGATCATAACACATTGAATTTGAAGTAAGAATCGTATCAAACTTGACAATTTGCTGAGATTCTCTTCTTACGCGAACTTCTGAGTATGTAGCGCTGAATTTGTTGAAAAACACCTCTTCCGTGAACTGATAACTTCCTTCATGTATTGACCGTTTATGATACAAAGGCTGAAGGTCTTCGGTAATTTGGGAACGCAAAGTATCCCGTATTTTAAATATTCTATCGAAAAAAGAAGAGGTCTTAAAATCCATAGTCGTCAGGTAGGCATTTTTATTTTTATAGCTGCCGTCCATGACCTTATAATTGGCTGATCCGGCTTTCAGCATGACCAACCCGTACTTATAATGAATGTCGAACGTCAATTCTTCCCCTCCCTGAAAAGGAAAGTTAGTTGCATGAATTGAAATTAGCGGTAGAAAGAAATAAAATGTAAAAAATAATTGTTTCATAAAGTTAATTTTTCTATTGCATTGCGGGCATTCTGTTTCCGATTCCGGGAATAGATCTCCCAAACGAGCTGGAGCTATTCTGTTGTTTACTCTTTCCCTGTTGTTGAGTCCTTTTTTGTTGTTTAGCAGCCGGTTTATTTTTTGTTATGTCTAACGGTTTTTGCTTTTCAACGGGGAGTTGCTTGATATCCCAATCCTGATCGTTAGTACTGTATTTAGCAATAGTCAGAGCATCGTGGAAATAATAGACTTTTTCTGGCTGTCGCCGTTCGGCATAATTCCCTGCATCCCATATCCCGTTTCCATTCGTATCTTCAATATAACGTAAATAATATTTCCCTGATTTTAAGTCCTCAAAAGCCAACTCTCCATTTTCCAAAGGAGATTTCAGTACTACCTTTTCGGAATTATCCAATAGTTCGCCGAATCCGGGACCTTCGGCGCCCGTAATCTTCACGTAGAGATTCCCGTATTCTTTTTCCGAATTGAATTTGAATGTTGTACCGATGGAGTCGTTACACTTACCGTAAATACTGAAAAAGGAAGCCGAATCAATTGTAATCCGGTAGACCTGGTCGTAGGGCCATTCATGTTCAACATAGAAAATACGCGGATTAAGCGTATCGACCACAATCGGAAATTTTTTGTCTTCCCATAAAGAATCTACCTTTTGCTGTATTTTTATTTTCTCGAAATCCGGATTAGCCACAGGTTCGGAAAACGTAATTTTTAACGTATCAAAAACATCCATTATGCTTTTTGAAGTCAAATCGATTTTCAAGAAATCGGGTTTTGCTTTGGTCTCTTTCTTGTTATTTTTCTTTGGAGCTTCCTTGTTTCGATAGATAAACCGCAACGTATCCATAATCGGAATCAAATTATCTAATGAATCGCTCTTCAGGTAATTTGCTTCTACCCAAATTGTATCTTGTTTATAAATAAGCGAATCCGCAATCCAATACGAAATATTTTTTTTATCTGGGGAATATTCCGGAATAAACCAATTGTCTGCAAGCGAGTCATTCAATAAATGCAGCTTGGGAGGCAATCCGTCTAACGAATTAAACCGCATAATCAGTTGGCGCTCCATAGGACGTTCGAATTTGGAAAGATACTGTTTATCCTTATTTTCTTTAAAAAGATAGAGAACGGCATCATCCGGTAAAAACCGGGTATAATGAACTTCTTTAATCGTATCAATAGTTAAACTGTCTTTACGAATCGTATCCATGCGAATAGCAGGAACAAAACCCGGCGTAATCAACGAATCGCTAAAAGCGATGTCTTCATTCGGCTGGTCGTATTTATAGCTCCGTTTCATATCGTTTAGCGCATACAGTTTATAAGTTCCGGGCGCGACATTTCGAATCCAGAACTGCCCCTTGTCGTTGGTAACCGACATCCGAAGAAAAGGCAGGGTAGTGAATGCCGAATCGGCTAAGTTAGAATGTAATCCCACCATTATGTTAGGCATCGGCTCTAAATTTTGCGCATTCAATACTGTCCCGGAAACAACTAACGAATCAATCACGTCGCCGGTAGAAAAAGCAAAAGTAAATCCCTCAATAGCATTTTTCTCATTGTTATCGGCAATTCCGTTTGTAAAATCGAAAGTGTAAGTCATATTACCAATCAATGAATCTTTCAATTCAACCATGACTTTTTTAGCAATAGACCTGATAACCGGAGCTTTGATTTGCGGAGGCGTAATAATCACATTTTTCGAATCAATCGTAGAGAGGTATTCGTTAAAAAGCAATACCACCTTATTTCCGTTATAATGAGTGGCGTTAGGTTCGGGAATACTCCTGACAAGCGTCGGCGGTATGGTGTCGATCTTGCCTCCCGTAGGATTTCCAATACTTGCACAAGAAGGAAAAAGAAGCGGGAAAAAAGACAGGAAGAGGAGGAACAAAAGCAAGGAAAGAAATGGGATTGTCATTCTTTTCATTCTTTTTATAGCTTTCAATTTTTTCATTTTCTTTTGTTTTTTGTATCCCTAAATCCCATGAAGGGGACTTTGCCGCAACAGAATATTTAGAATCACTGCTCTAACTCCACCATTAGGGGACAGGGGGCGATTCATACTTTTAATTCGACTGCAAAAATACAAAGTTTGATTAATAAAATAATGAGTTGTAATACAAAATTCCCAAAACAGGAGAAATAATTAAAAAAATTATTACCTTTGAAACGGTTAAGCTACTAAGATTATAGTATAAGAAAAATTTACGATTGTCGTAGAAATGAAACGGATTTTACTGATTATTACATTGCTTGTTTCGTACATCCTTAATTTTCAGGCTCAAACGCTTGAAGAAGCTGACTTTTTGTTTTCCAAAAAAAAATACGTGGAAGCTGCCGATATGTATTATCAATTGTATCAATTTGATGAAGCGGCTAAATCGTATCAGCAGCAAATCGATTTATTAATGAAAGGCAAGAAACCGCAAGTGCAGGCGGCAGATTCGATTAAACCCTTACTACAGCAAGCGGAAAAACTTGCCCGGATGGTTTCTCATTGCGAAGATATTCAAATAATCGACAGTGTGATTGTTAATAAAAGCGACTTCCTAAAAACTTATTTTACAGGGGAAGAAACCGGAACGCTCAAACAGACAGAATCGACAGTCGTTTACGAAAACCAATTACAAGACCGCCGTTTTTTTGGTAAAAAAGATGAAAACGGATATTTCCATTTGTATTCCCAATCTAAAATTCAAAATCAATGGTTGGATGAAAAACCATTGAATATTCCTTCCGACAGTTTGGCCAGCGATAATTTTCCTTTCGTAATGCCTGACGGATTAACTATTTATTATGCTTCCACCGGCAACGGTTCGATCGGAGGATATGATTTGTTTGTCAGCCGCTATAATTTAAATAATGATACCTATTTGGCTCCCAATCAAATGGGTATGCCTTTTAATTCTATTTACAACGATTACATGCTCGTAATTGATGAAATAAACGACATCGGCTATTTTGCTTCCGATCGCTTTCAACCGGAAGATAAGGTCGTTATTTATACGTTCATTCCGAATAACGAATTTAAATCGCTCGACAGCGACGATGAACAGACTTTGATAGACAGGGCTAAAATCACTTCTATTAAGGATACTTGGCTTCCAAACGTTGATTATCAAAGTAAATTGAAAAAGATAAAAGCCGATATTGCGAAAGAACAGTACAAGGTGAAAAAGGATTTTACCTTTGCAATCAACGACAGCATTGTGTATTATTCTTTATCGGATTTTGAAAGCGCTGAGGCAAAAAAATTGTATCTGCAATCGAAAGATTTGGAAGAAAAAATCAATACGTTGGAAAATCAATTGGATTCTCAGCGGAAAACATTTACCGAAGGAAATAGCGCTCAAAAGCAATCGCTCCGGTCGTCGATTCCGGCAAATGAACGGCAGCTTGAAACGTTATATCAAACATACAATAAAACATTGGTTGATACGCGAAACACAGAAATTAAATACTTGCGAACTAAAAAATAATAGAATTTATGGACATCCTGATAGTCATCGTACTGTGCCTCATCGGAATCATATTGATTCTGGTAGAAATATTCCTTATTCCCGGCTTAACGATAACAGCCATTGGCGGAGCTGCATTTTCAATCGGAGGCATATTTTATGCTTTTCGAAATCTTGGCGCGACAGCCGGTATAATTACGTTACTTTTGGTAATCGCGATTATCGGCGCCGCTTTTGTTTATTTGATAAAATCTAAAGCGTTGGACAATATTGCGTTGAAAACCAATCTTAAGTCCACAATCGCAGGTAAAGAATTGCCTGACATTTCCGAAGGAGACACGGGAATCAGCATTTCCCGTTTGAATCCGATGGGAAAAGTTCGCGTAAACAACATTACGATGGAAGCAAAAACATTGGGTGGATTTATTGACGAAAACACAGCCGTCAAAGTCATTAAAGTTTCGCCTTCACAATTAATAGTAACAAATAATTAAATAATTAATTAAAAATTTAACAGTATGAATACTATGGAACCAGGAGTATTTCTTTGGATTGCATTGATTGTAGCAGCCATTATTGTGCTGTCAATCTTCTTTTATTATGTACCCTTTGTATTGTGGATTACCGCAAAGGCATCGGGAGTGAACATTTCCTTATTGCAGCTTTTTCTGATGCGGTTAAGGAAAGTGCCGCCTCCAATTATTGTAAGCTCAATGATTGAAGCGCATAAAGCCGGATTGAACAACATTGTCCGCGACCAGTTGGAAGCGCACTACCTCGCAGGCGGTCACGTCGAGCGGGTCGTACATGCGCTGGTTTCCGCCGAAAAAGCGAATATTGATCTGGCTTTTCAAATGGCGACAGCGATCGACTTGGCAGGACGCGACGTATTTCAAGCCGTTCAGATGTCGGTGAATCCGAAAGTGATTGATACGCCTCCGATTGCAGCCGTAGCGAAAAATGGTATCCAACTGTTGGTTAAAGCGCGTATCACCGTGCGAGCCAACATCAAACAATTGGTTGGCGGCGCCGGCGAAGAAACGGTCATTGCGAGGGTTGGCGAAGGAATCATTTCCTCCATTGGCGGCGCAGAAACGCACAAGGAAGTCCTCGAAAATCCGGACAGCATTTCTAAAGTAGTATTAAAGAAAGGCTTGGATGCAGGAACCGCTTTTGAAATTCTTTCCATCGACATTGCCGATATAGACATAGGCAAGAACATCGGCGCCGTATTGCAGATGGATCAGGCGCAAGCCGATAAAAACATCGCACAGGCAAAAGCCGAAGAACGCCGTGCGATGGCAGTAGCGCTTGAACAGGAAATGAAAGCCAAAGCGCAGGAAGCCCGCGCGAAAGTGATTGAAGCAGAAGCTGAAGTGCCGAGAGCAATGGCAGAAGCTTTCCGTTCCGGTAATATGGGCATCATGGATTATTACAAAATGAAAAATATCCAAGCCGATACCGATATGAGGGAAACGATTGCAA
>Ga0123357_10013368_pt1 | contig 10650 bp, 6 predicted proteins | sample TergutEmb28metaG_FD_89873 | JGI IMG/M metagenome (GOLD analysis project Ga0123357, IMG submission 89873) | Embiratermes neotenicus P4 segment gut microbial communities from Petit-Saut dam, French Guiana - Emb289 P4 | ecosystem: Host-associated > Arthropoda: Insects > Digestive system > Gut ...
CGCATGCTAATCGCCAGGCATTTTACCCGGTTCGCGGCTCGCCAGAAGTTTTCTGTGATCAAACTTACAAAAAAAAAAAAAAAATTTAAAACAAAAATTTTTTTGGTAAGGTGGAAAAGAAAAGAATTTTTAGGTTTCTCAACCACTTTAAAAAAAAAAAAAAAAAAAAGATTTGCAGTAAACAGTGTAATGTGTTCAGATAGGACTAAACTGAAGCCTTTAGTCCATGGTAAAAAGCAATGTCATAATAGAACTAGACACAGCTTTAATGACAGAATTACAGTAGTATTAATAATGGTTCAATAGAAATATGCCAGAAATAAATTAGAAGGATACATATGGCCAAGAGATATGAAAAGTCATCATATGCACAGAGATATGCATCCAAGGAAGTCTCTAGATGTTTTTCTCATGTATAATTTCAAAGTCTTGTGATAAAACTTACAGCATTTAAAGAGAAGCCTGATGATACGGAAATTGCACAAATACATGGTTCTCGTGAATTTTCCCCCATTGTGGTGACTACAAATGCTTCAACTGCATGCTGAATTCCTTCAGCTGTGGGGTATAGGGGTGATTATTTTTGTCACCATTCACCTGATTGGCAAGTTTCTACTGAACTTAATTTGTAATCTGAAACTGAAGAATGATGTAAGCCACTTTGTACAATGTCATATATTTTATTAATAACAAAGGTACTTAGAATGTTTATATGAACACAGTTTTGTATTCAGGCAAGCTTTATACATGTCAGACATTAAATACCCTTATTTTACACATGTTTTTCCTTTATATACAGTACATCATTGTTATGAGAGAATTTCTTCCACCTGGTACAGAAATTCTGTCATCAATGATCACAGATACCGACTGTAAGCTGATATGCCTAGCGGCAAAATCAATCGGATGACATCTTTGGTAAACGCTGTCTCATCAAACATTTGATTAGTGCTACGACCAATTTCAGGATTCAGCATGGTAAATAATAATATGTTTTTAGAAGTTTGACGTTTAAGTAAACCTTTGGCGGAAAGTTTGGCTTATTTAACATCCACTCATCATGATGTCCCTAATGTACAAACAGCTCATAGTGTTGTATATCGTAAATGATTATTAAATAAGTTGTAAATAAATTATAGGAATAAAAGTACACTAGGCCTGTATTTTCTTTGTGGTGACATTACATAAATTTACTTTGTATGGAACTCCCATAGAGTGGCCCATTCAGCAAAATAAATTCTCACATATGCTAGTTTAACATGCTTGACATATTACATAGGCCAGAAATGAACAGCAGATGCCAGTCACACTTACCTAATTTTCATTTCACTTTTCCTATACTATTACATCTATAAATAATTATTATTGGCTGAGTGAAAAAAAATTCAAATCCTATTACAAATTAGCATGTACTTGCCATCAACACAACTGTTTGTTAATATTACTAGTAGGTCGTGTATGGCAACATGTGACTTCTATTTAGGTCATCTTCAGGCCAATATTTTACATAATATAATAGCCTGGAAGTGACCTAAATGTGGGTTGAAACGTACTGCCATAAACTCTAAAGATCTAATAGTAATATGATAAACAGTCATGTCAATGGCATTTACATGCTAATTAGTGCTATTATAAAACACAATGGGATGTCTAAGTTGAAATTTGCCTGCTGTTTCTATTGACATGGAAGAATGTTCTTGAACATCATGGATTTGAACTTAAACTCATCACTTTTCTTTGTTATTTCAGTTTTGTACCAATGATGATGATCAGTGGTGTTAACAGGATGGAAGAATTATGACTAGACAGGTTCTGAAACATTTCCAGTTCACTGGTCGTCTTCTTTCAGAGGAAAAAGACATGTTCTCTCGATACAGCAGTTTCTCATTCATCATATTATCCCTGGGGACAGATAATAACTTTATCTAATGGAACAAACAGAGTATATCCCATCTTTAACTGATAACTGTGCCGATCATGGTGACTGTGCGGTCTATGGTGTAGGTCTCCAGTCTTTCAATTGCTGACATCGCAGGTTGGAATCCTGCTGAGGGCATGGATGTTCATTTCGTGCATTTTGTATGTTGTATACATAGCACCCTCTACAAGAAGCTGATCAGTATTTCAGAATCGTCATTCTGGGTGTGTGTATAATTGTGCGTGATCTAGATACCTCAAATGACGTGACCTAGGCTCAAATGAGGCTGTTGTGGCACAGAAACAAAAATAACTGCAGCAGAGCCAGTTTCTGAAACGTGTTTTTAATCAAAATTAGAAGATTTTAAATGTCCAATATGCATGTCAGCTCATTATTGCAGTGATTTCTTATAGTAAAACCAACTATATGCACTAATTTCTAAAATTTATTTTTGGGATAAAACTCTACATGTTTCGGACAGTTCCTTTGTCCATCGTCAGGAGTTTTTCACTGTACACGCAGCAATGGTATATGTCATACAGGTTTGCTGACAGCTTGTGAGCAGGATCAGGATGGACCGTCCTGATCCTGCTCGCAAGCTGTCAGCAAACCTGTATGACATATACCATTGCTGCGTGTACAGTGAAAAACTCCTGACGATGGACAGAGGAACTGTCCGAAACATGTAGAGTTTTATTCCAAAAATAAATTTGAGAAATTAGTGCATCTAGTTGGTTTTATTATAAGAATGTTTCACGATGCACAGTCACCTGAACGTCATATATTGCAGTGAGGTACATGAAAAATTAAACATAAAAACAACAGTCTTTGCAGGCAATATCCTGATATGAGGAACAAACATAATAAGTGTTGAAAACAGTTAAACATGGAACACAAGAGATCAAGCCTTACAGACTCTATATTAATTTCAATAAAATATCAGCTATGGAGGTAGAAAGAAATTGTGGAAATACAACCTGTCACAGTAACTGGATACAATGGAGTCTTAGTGGCCACACTTACGGCATTCTTGGAAATTCATTGTGAACTTCATCATGAAATATTTACATCTATGCATAGGATACTGTAGTGCTCACCACCTGGAAAAACCCTATGAAAATAAATGTAACCTTCCTGCCTTATATGTTTGTCACATTTTCAAAGGACTTATTAGATATCTTTATTTTGTGAATTTGTTCTGCATTCTGTTGAAAACATAGTTAAAATATATTTCTAGACCAACCACCTTATTAGTCACTAATGATGCTTTTGTGTTCTTCTTGGTAGTGTTAATGTTTTTGCCCATTAAATTAGCGTCATCAGCATAAAACAGAAGCTCATGTGCTCCATTCAATTTCAATTCTACCTGGTTAGCTTGGATCTTCCTAATGGCATATTCTTAAGCAGATCTCAAAACGAATGGCAATAAAGCATCTACTTGCTTCACACCTTTCTGATCAGACAATCTGTAGAATTCCAGGCATCCTTTAATTACACATCACAACAATTTGTACCAATTACAGCTTTGTATACATGATGGTTACAATGTAACGCATAGACCCATGTTCTTCAACCGTATAGTATGTTCAATGAATGTTATCTTGTATTCAAAGGAAAAAACAAAAATTTGATGTTCAAGATCAGAGTTCTAGTGCAGCAACTGTCACACTGGTGAATTTACATATATGAAATTATGACTATATGATATGAAATATTCACTGGAATTCAGTTGGGTTAGTAGCTGCAGTAATTTTTTTTTTGTTGACACAGTAGATTTATTTTTCTCAACATGGGTTATAAATTCTTAGGACTGAGAGCTAACAATAAATTTTCAAGTGAAAGGATGCAACAATTCATAAAATATTAAAGCCACTTTATTGGGAGGGCACAGGTTACAGATGAAAGATCCAGCAGTCTGACAAATTAAAGAATTATTCCAAATATGGTAAAGTAACTGAAATGGTAGGGAATATCACTTATTGTTCAGCAGTCAGTGAAAGAACTGAACATAAATGGAGAAATTGCGAAATTGGTTCTGACAGATAATATGAACATGAAAAAGAGTTGTCCAGAAATGGTAATGAAAAATGTCTAGGGCAAGCAAGAAATAAGAAGAAAAATTTGCTCAGAACTTGAGTGAGATTACTTGATTAACATGAAATCTGGGAAGAAACAGTGACTGACAATGGAACTGGTCTTCTGGCATGACCCAAGACACAAAATCTATTCTGCAATTGAAGAATTTGGAGTCTCTAACAGTGAAGAAAGGATGAATGTCAATATCAGAGATGCAAACCACACTGGTCTCTTTGGCATCCAAAGTATTAATCATTACAAGTATATTCCTCCAAAAAAGTGAACCAGGCATTCTAACCTACAATTTTGGGATGTTTGTGGCAATGCATATCATAGAACATCAAGTGTCTCACTAAAAAAGTGATTTTAAATCATGACACAGACATGGGCTAGTCAATAGATGGAAGACCATTTGCCAGGTTTAGGAATATGGAATGAGATCCAAGTTGACCACAAAACCTGACTGATTTCCTAATACCTAACATACCAAGAATGAAGATGCATCACATGGTCTACCATATACATGTACATATGTATGTAAAGTGATTCTGTTACAGGCCCAGATGGTGGGTAGAGGTATAGCTCTACTCTTCCATGACTGTGGCACTAGAAGGGGGTGAGTGGTCAGCAGCACGCCCCGGCCGCACTTTACCCCCGGGAAAGACTTGGTACCCATTTTACAGGAGGCTGGGTGAGCCCCGGGGCCGGTCTGGACGGGCGGAAAGTCTCATCCCCACCGGGATTCGATCCCGGACCGTCCAGCCCGTAGTCAGTCACTATACTGACTGAGCTACCCGGCCCACACATATGTATGTACTACATATATATGTATGTGTGAATATATGTAGGGCATTATATTACCTGAAAACTGCCACTAGTCACTTCCTGTCAGTTCATGTAATGCATGAAACTTTGAGCGGCAACAAATGTGATTCTTAGATATGACATGTGTCTCTAACCCCAAAGAAAATATTTCCAGCATATTTCTTAAACACACTGAGTAAAAACCCTACTAACTGCAATACATTCAACTAAAACATATGGACCTTGACTAACTGCAAATTGGAATAGCACTGTGTGCCAACATGCAAAAGACAGAGAAAGTGTCTGAAATGTAGGTTTTAAGTTTAATAATGACACAGCTGATCATCCTAGAAGATTTTAGTGCATCTGTGAAAACTTCACATCTTACAAAATATAAATTTTGTTTCCTATGCAACTTTTAAAATAGTCCCATACTGTTTCCATTAACATTGTAGCAACATTCCATCAATTCTGAAACAGCCACTCTCTATGCACATGTTATTTCTCATCATTCCAAGCAATATATATTACAGAACATTGACATCATACATATCGCAAATAACTGAAACAGAAGTCAAAGATTACACTATGTTTGTATGTTAGTATGTGATATGAGAAATGTTTTTGTGAAATTGAAATTCATGGAAACATTAACTTATTAGAATTCTGTACTTGAAGTACTTGAATACCTGATACAGTAAAAGAGTGGTTTCTTTGCACAGTTTCTAAAATCACATACTAAATGATGGTACAGATTTGTTGGGACAAAACAGTGAAAAAGAAAGTGTCTATCACATACAAAAAAATGTATATCCCAAGTGCAGATATGCAAACTTCCACACAGGGTTTATCTTCTGTGTTCCATTAAATTCAAAATTTTTTACTTTTCATTTTGGAAATAAATTATGTGAACATTTAAATCTTACTGGTGTTCCACAAATGAAAATGTAATTATTTTGCACATAAAGAAAGGTGTAAAGCTGTCCCTCTCCATGCCATGAAGGCATATAGAGGAAGGAGAATACAGCTCCACTCATTCTTAACCTCAGCATTAGACAGAGGGGAGTGGTCAACTTTATGCCCCAGCCAATCTACCTCTGGGAAGAACCCCAGTATCCAATGAATAGGAAGTTGAGTGGGCCCCAGAGCCAGTCTGAATGATTTGGAGAAGAGAAAAATCCCTTGCCCCAGCCAGGATTCAAATGCTGGACTATCCAGCCTGTAGCCTATTCACTATAGCAACTCCACTATTCTGGGTACAATGACTGTCCATGTACTTAATACATTTGAAGGTCATTTTCCAGAGTTCTCATATTTATACCTTCACTCAGCCATAAACCGACAATACACAGGCAGATTTATTGACAGATCTCACATACCAAAAAATTGCACCAGCTTTTTGACATCTAACATGAAGACCTGCATAAATCAATCACTTTGTCCATTAACAAGCACTTTTATTCAAACAACTGTCTACAGATAAAGTGATCTTTGAAATTATTTGATGTGTGTGTGGCAAAAGCTGCAGATATATCAGTCTGTTTTCATTGATAGGTCAGGTAAATGTACCAGATTTTGAAACAGATATTTGTGGCAAATACCAGGCTGGTTTTTTTTTATAACGTTTTATATGTCAACTGTTAATGTATTTTAGTGTCTTGCAGATAATATGTATTATGAGAAACAAGGTATGATATTGTGGTCAAATGTGCATATGATTCATGAACTTTGGTAGTGAACACGACAACATAACAGACAGAGCAAATTAAATAAAGAAAAATATTATGATTTTTTCAGTGGCATAAGGAAAGCTGGGTAGCAAGAAGAAGTGTTAAACGAAAAATCTGAAGATTTTGTAATGTTTTAATTTATATTTTTTTGTGAATTTAGTGCCAGGACTTCATACCTAAAGAAAACTGCAAGTTTTATTAGCCCATTGATACAACATTTTCATAAATTATTTCTTGTAACTCCTCCTGTAATTACTTAGCATATAAATTTGAAGCTTTGAATGAAGTTATCTACAATTTTTTGAATGACTTTTCTCAGCCTACAATGGTATGTATGTACTGTACAGCTGATATGTCACTCAGATCAAGTTTTCCTTACGCTACTAACAGATCAATTATTAAAGTCATCCAATAAATCTGCTAGTGCATATTTAACTATTTACACCAGTGTAAATATTATTGTCTGTTTCAACTTCTTTAAAAAAAAAAATATGACTAGCATAACTTGAAAGAACTTATGCATTGTTTTTGTAACTTCTGCAGCCTTATTATTATATTTACCTTATGTTAGCTCTAATATACACTTACTGTCACAGACGTGTTATTTCAGTGCCCCCATTCTGCGGACTTTTCTTGTTATCAGTCTGACTAGCTTTGTTCTGTGAACTCTGCTGTTGATGGTATATATTTCCATGATTAGTTTCAACAGCTGATGAAACGTTGGGACTGGAGGCTGGAAAGAACCTTGGAGCATGTACAGAATGATCTGCTACAGGTGATGTTATATCTAAACAGTCACAACTAAGACTTGAATCAGAAAGTGTAGAATCCACAGCATATTTTGGAAGGAGAAGTAGACTTTCAGTTGATTTGGTTGGCTGCACATAGTGGTGATGATGCTGTCCATGACCATAGAGATTAACCACTGTGGAAGTCATACCTTGAAGGCGTCTGTCTCCACTGCGGCACTGTTGGGATGCACTCCCTGCCTACAAGTGTAGAAATACCAAGAAATATGTTAGTATCATTATATTCTCAATTAGTTTTCATGTAATTATACTGTCATACTTCTCACATCAGACTTCCATCTACTGTTGATGTTCTAATAAATTGTCCATGTTTGATTTATCAGCAGGGAAGTGCAGTCTGGGTTATAGGAAACATCATGTTACAATATCTATACTGTCTACAATATTATGTCACAATGCATGTTTCCTTTCATATTTCCTTTGTTATGGTGTTGTACAATATAAAGCAAATCATGAAACACCATATTGCTTTGCTACAGTATTCAGACGGTTTGGGAATCTTGGTTTCCATGTGTAGTTTCATAGCATGTGACGTCCAAAGCTCCTGTTTTGAAAATGCATTAGAAAGTATCTGATTAGATAGCATAATGCTCGTCTCTGACCAATCTTAGTTTAAAGCAAACAAAAAAATATTTTTTTTATTACTGTCACATACACATTGATATTTCACTTTTTTTATTACATTCTAACATGTTATGTATCAAAAAGTCTGAACCCTAACCCGTGTATATGCATTTCATAAACAGATCAGTGGGTACAAGTTACAAATACAGCCAAAGAACACTGAATAACTACAGGTATAATGTTGTGACTAAGTGGGTTGAATAAATATTGTAAACCTAACAGAAGTATGCCTTCCAAATTATGTTCTCAGATTCATGTCATGAGCAGGAACAATTAATAACATGCTGCTTAGTATTAGGATTCACTGTATTGTAGGGTTTCACAAACTTCTTCTGTAACATGAACAGCAGCAATGATTTTCTACCAGGTCGCAAAACCAGAACGTTTCTAAGAAAAATTTTAAGTACTATGATGAAATTGTACTGCTAAAGTACATAATTAACACCCAAATAGATTCCACAGAACGTTGGCCACCCTGGATTAACACATTAAGAAAATACCTATCATCACTTTGAGGACATATTTAATGGTTCTCTGGATCTGAACAGCAAATCTGTTGCAGAGTTTAAACATACTACACTTAATCACCACTGATTAACATCACGTTTTGCTAAGTCACTGATTAACATCACGGTTTGCTAAATTGAAATATGGTATCAAGCCATGTTCTTTTCAATTAGTAACCTAGCAAGTTAATGGAATTTGTTAATGTGTTATATCTTTCTATATAACATTGTAACAAGTCTGATGGCTTATTCAGACATGTGTGTGTGTGTGTGTTTGTGTGTTTATACAGTTTGTGCTGCTGTGTCCTATACAAATTTTGTCGAGAAGGATGAATAAAATACAATTACGATACAAACATCTGCTTTGTCGATCATTCTGCAAATTAATTTCAGTACATTAACAGCTCAGTGTTTCATAAGTCATGGCTGTTAGAACTATCCCAAGCTGTTCTTTAAGAGCTCTCACAATTTCTACGTGGTCTATCAGTAGGTTCACGAAGTTGATAATTCGATGCATGAGAAACAAAAATTTGGAGGCACTGAACTTCATCTACAAATTCAACACCCTCAGAATATCAATTGCAGTGACTAATGAACAAACTTCTGCTGAAGTGGCATGGAGCATTAGAACATGCTCACATTTAATTTCTGGCACATAACATATTCCAGTAAGTCAAAGGGTCTGTAACCACAATTTAGAGAAAAGTTACAAGAAGCAGTAAAGTGATATCACTGATAAACCAAACAGAAAGTGCCACTGAAAGCTAAAATTGAAGGATGTAAGTGAATAGGCATGTATAGAAAATTGATTTGATTACTGCTACAACTGGGAAAAAACGAGACTGCTGCCAGCTGAACCTAATTACACTGTGCACAATATTGTGAATACAAGATTTCAAACCCATTATGCAGGTAGAAGCAGCCCAGTAAGATAAAACACATTTGAGTTATTCTTATGCAAATATGTCAACAACATTCTTTACATACCAACAGTTTGTGCAAACATGCAATCCCTATGCAATGGAATAGAACAGCGACATGCAGGAATATATGAACTGACCATCATCTAAGTACCTGCAGGGGGGGAAAAAAAAGAAAAAAAAATTAATGCAGTGGGAAACACTTAGAGGATTGCATTTACTTAAATACTTAGTGCAGACTGCTATACACTGTTTGGAAAATATGGGCTGTTGGAACATTACTGTTACTTGTGAAAATTCCACAGGCATATATTTTCTTTAGAGCCTTGACACTCTATGTGGTAGCAAATGTGTCCACAATTCAGGATATCCACCAACTCTACATAGATGAATTGTATGTTATGACAAGCAGAAGCAGGCTGAAGTCAACCTGTCACAGTGTCACTCTATCTGTTTCTGTCCCTGAATCTTTTTTTCAATGAACACATATATATTTCTTATCAAAGAGATTTTCTTTTCATATGAAATACTGTAAAAAGGGCTGCGTGATTCTTCCAACAGCATTACATAGTGTCATTTGCAAAAAATAAAATTACATATAATAAAATCTTCCACTAGGCCCAAAGACATTTTCATTTAACATGTAACTTACTTACTTACTTACTTACTCCATGGGGCAGAGTCCTTCTTGAGAAGCTAACTGGTTCTGCAGCTAGTCAAGAAATTCCCCGCACTTTATGGAACCTGAAGATTCATCACCGTATTCACAAGTGCCCGCCACCTGTCCCTATCCTGAGCCAACTCCATCCAGTCTCCACCCCCTCCCACTTCCTGAAGATCTATCTTAATATTATCCTCCCATCTATGTCTAGGTCTCCCCAATGGCCTGCATGTAACTACCATTCCAAAATTATAGTGTATTCAAAGTTCCCCAACTTACAACATTGTAACCACATTGCTGCTGAATTACTTCAACTTCAGAAATTTTAATGCCTAAAATACTGGAGCAGAAGAGAATTTAAAAAAGCTAAGTGACGTTGGCTGTTGATGTCATGAAAATCATACTATTATTTTGTGGAATACTGAGCCACTATTACTCTCAGGAAACAAGGCTAAAGTGATGCAGAAGCCAAGAAAACAGGGAGGAGGGGGGGGGGGGGGGGAAAAAAAAAAAAAAAAAAATGAAAAAACAGGGGGAGGCGAAAAAAAAATAAGCAAAAAAAAAACAACTTTTTTTACGGTGTTGTTTTATTTTTGGGGGAA
>Ga0123357_10013369_pt1 | contig 10650 bp, 8 predicted proteins | sample TergutEmb28metaG_FD_89873 | JGI IMG/M metagenome (GOLD analysis project Ga0123357, IMG submission 89873) | Embiratermes neotenicus P4 segment gut microbial communities from Petit-Saut dam, French Guiana - Emb289 P4 | ecosystem: Host-associated > Arthropoda: Insects > Digestive system > Gut ...
AAAATGGTAGCACCAACATTAGCAACAGAAACAGCAGCAACAGCAGTAACAACAGTAAAGCTATAGCACCAACAGTAGCAACAACAGTAACAACAGTAAAATGGTAGCACCAACATTAGCAACAGCAACAGAAGCAACAACAGTAACAACAGAAAAACGGCAGCACCAAAAGTAGCAACAGCAACAGAAGCAACAACAGTAACAAGAGAAAAACGGCAGCACCAACATTAGCAACAGCAATAGAAGCAACAACAGTAACAACAGTAAAACGGCAGCACCAACAGCAGCAACAGCAACAGAAGCAACAACAGTAACAACAGAAAAACGGCAGTACCAACAGTAGCAACAGCAATAGAAGCAACAACAGTAACAACAGAAAAACGGCAGCACCAACAGTAGCAACAGCAATAGAAGCAACAACAGTAACAACAGAAAAACGGCAGCACCAACAGTAGCAACAGAAACAGCAGCAACAACAGTAACAACAAAAGCAACAGCAACAACGATAACAAAATCAACAACTGTACTTGCAACATCAACTGGAAAGACATAAGCAAAGCAGAAAAACAGCAACGACAGAATAAGCATTAGCAGCAACTGTAAGGAAATTATTAAAAAGCTTAGAGAGAACAAGAGTCCGAGTCTAAAGTTAAAATTAGATGTGATGTTCATTGGAACTAAGGCAAGGTTAAAACACAGGCCAATTATTCAGATGTAGATATGACTAGGTATAAAAATGATAAATTACGACAAAAGAGTTGCCGCTATGTAGGATGTTCCTGAACAGCTCGAAATCTGATACAGTGCCTTCTGATATCATTAGAGTCTTAGATAATTCTCACTTTTATGTTTGTTTTGTTGCCTGTGGATATAGATGCTGCGACATGGGGATTCCTTTCAAGGATTTCCACCGTATGTATGGATGCGAAAGGACCGGAATTACTTCTTGTTTTTAAGTTTCGCTGTGTTCTAAATGTAATTTGTTCCTTTTTGGGTAATTCCCCGGCGTCTGAGTTCTAATTGCCGACGTTTCGGAACTCAATGTCGGTTCCATCTTCATCTTCACCTGCCTATGAAGATGGAACCTACAGTGAGTTCCGAAACGTCGGAAATTAGAACTCAGGCGTCGGGGAATTACCCAAAAAGGAACAAATTATACCGGAATTACCTCTTAATCGGGACAGATCACTAAGGCAGTGTGTGAAGTGTTTGGGTTCATTAATTTGTCTACCAACTTCTTTATGTCTGCTTATTATTTCTACTGCAATTAACGGTCTGTCAGTTTAAGTCTGTGTAGCGCCTAATTACCGGATTACAGAGACAGAGAACAGGAAAGCGTGTGAGGGGGAATTCGTGGTCTTATCTCAAGTAATCCCTCAGTTTTCGTTACGCATCCAGTGCGTCGGAATAGCCTGCTTTCTGACCAGTATTTTAACCAGTCCCTTCCCAATAAGAATCAGAAACTTCAGAAATTTTAACTAATTTGCATCGCTGAAGAATTAGGAATTATTTTCTCTTATCACCTATGTTGTCTAAGAGCTATCAATATAAAACGCCTGCAGTCCCTACTGTAGACTCAGGTAACAGCCTGTTGTCTTGATGTAACCGTTTTCGTCTTCGATTCTGTTCATAAAATGCACTTTAATGTAACATTGCTTTCAAGTACGCCTATAAAATAATAATTACAAGAAACCGATATTTTTGTGATAGTATTCACACAGTTCGCCGGTCCCAGTGGCCGCGCGGTCTAAGGCGTAGGTCTGTGGTCGCTCGCCTTCTTAGATTTTGGGTTCGAATCCCGCCCGGAGGCATGGATGTCTTTCTGTTGTGAATATTGTGTGTTGTCAGGTAGAGATTTCTGCGACGAACCGATCACTCGTCCAGAGGAGTCCTATCGACTGTGATGCGTCGTTGTGTGGGATCAAGAAACCTCGAGAATGAGGAGGCCCTGGCACACTGAGAGCTGTTGCGCTTAAAAAAAATTCGCACATTTTACTTTAACGGTCCTGTTGTAATGCATACACTGAACTGATATAAAATCGGCCACCACAATGGAAGTGGAGAAATATCCTTATTGGATTTCGAGTTCAAGCGATAGATGAAGATTTGCCTTGAAATTCTACAGGCGGCTGTTGCTGGGACAGAGCATCAAAGTTATAATGATTAATTAAATGACAGTGGCCTATCTTTGATTATAGGATAAGTTTTGTCTCTCTGAAATGGTTCTACATTGTAACAGGATTCCGTTGATAGCTCGTATTCGACTGTGTTTGCTGTTAAAGCTCTGAACAAAGCCGTGTTCTAAATTCCGACTACATTGTCAGAACATATAACGAAGTGACATATGAAAGGTTGACTGTAGTGACATGAGCGGACGTTAAACCTCTGATAAATCGTTAACGTGCAGGCTGTCTCATAACAGAACATGTGTGCAAGTTGTTTAAGAGGATGTGCCAGTATTTAAGTTCTCAGTGTTCTTCATTATTTCTGTAGGTAAATGAACCATAAAAATATGTACTGATGCCTGTGGTGAGAAATAAAACTTCATATACATTGGAAATTATCAGTGATCATCAGTGTGGATTTCGACGCAACAAGTCAATTAATGATCATATATTCTGCATTCGTCATATACTTAAGAAACAATGGGAATACATAAGCTGGTTTTAGATTTCAAGAAAGCTTATGATTCAGCCAGGAAGGAGACCTTTTATAATATTCTTATTGAGTCCGGGTATCCCCATGAATCTCGTAAGGCTAGTAATATTTTATTTGAGTTTAACCATTGACGGAGTTCGGGTAAGCAAATATTTGTCTGACCTCTTTCCTATTAAGAATGGTTTGGAAAAAAATAGGAGATGGTTTATCGCCATTGCTTTGCAACTTTAATTTAGACTACTCCAATAGGAGGGTTCAGCCAAACAAGGTTGGTTTGAAATTAAAAATTAAACTGTAGCTTCTAGTTAATGCGGATGGTGTTAATATATTGGGCAGAAGCATACATACTCTAAAGAAAACATAGAAGTTGGAGTTTTTGCTAGTAAGGAGATGCGACTAGAAGTAAATGCTGATAAAACTAAGTGCATATTCATGTCTCGAGATCAGACTGCAGAAAGAAGTCACAATGTAAAGATTGACAGTAAATCCTTTGAAAGGGTGGAAAAGTTCAAATATTTTGGAATAAACGTAACGAATCAAAATTCTGTTTAGGAAGAAGTGAAGGGCAAATTGAATTCAGGGAATGCTTGCTATCAGTCGGTGCAAACTCGTTTGTCTGGCAGTTTGCTATCCAGGAATATATAGATTAAGAAATACAGAACTATAATTTCACCTGTTGTGTTGTACTGGTGTGAAACTTGGTCGCTGACATTGAGGGAGGAACGTAGGCTGAGGATGTTTGAGAATAGGGTGCTGAGGAGGATATTTGGACCTAGGAGGGGCGAGGTTACAAGGAAGTGGGGAAAACTAAATTATGAGGAGCTTTATTATTTCTTCTTCTCACCCAATATTATTCGGGTGACCAAATCGTGAAGAATGTGATGGGCTGGGCATGTAGCGCGTATGGGTAGTAAAGAAACATATACAGGGTTTTGGTGGGGTAACGTGAGAGAAAGAGACAATTTGGAAGACACAAGCATAAATGGGAAGATAGTATTGAAATGGATTTTCAGGAAGTTGGATGGGGGCATGGACTGGATTGACCTGGCTCAGGATAGGGACAGGTGGCGAGCACTTGTGGCTGCGGTAATGATCCTTTGGGATCCGAAAAACACGGGGAATTTCTTGACTAGCTGAGAACCGCTTTTTTTGTCAAGAGGGACTCTGCTCCTTGGAGTGTGAAAGAAACTTTCGAATATGTCATGTTAGGCTTCCTAATCATCAAATAATCGGGTTGTTATCACAGTCGGCAGTCGTGTGCCTCGTCATCTAACATCTTGGTTCGGATCGTTACATGAGTATAGCTTCTCGTCTGGCCAAGAAATACTTCATATTTATGAAACCAGGAAGTTGATTAACATTAATCAATACTTCGAAATCGGAATTTATCCTGAGTTAGGCGAATCCAGTTTGCACCTTCACATCCTAATTTATTATCCTTTGCTTATGCGCAGGTCTCCTAACTTACTCCTTCCGTTCATAATTTGTCATCTCTTCCATAAACCTTCAAATTTCCATCCATCTTCACTCCATCTATTTTATAACGCTACCAACAGTCGCTGAAGAACATAAGTTATGCAAACGTTGTTCTGATTTCTATACAAATTTCGGTTTCTGCTTCCCTCTTAGGCTGCAGTATACATACCGGAATGCTTGCTAAGTTTATACTTACAAGGAGGGGCCACTTTTTACTCTTGCATAGAGCATCACATAAAACTGTCGTAATCTTTAGTTTTTTGGATAGAAAACAATAATTCAAGAAATTCAGAAATAAACTTTAATAAGTTTTATCCGAATTTAATCTGATATTTACTTCTTCTTGTCTGTACTACTCACCCAATATTGTGCGGGTGATAAAATCGAGAAGAATGAGATGGGCTGGGCATGTGGCGCGTATGGGTGAGGAGAGGGGCGTATAGGGTTTTGGTGAGGAAACCGGGGAGAAAGAGACCCATGGGAAGACCTAGGCGTAGGCGGGTGTATAATATTAGAATGGATTTCCAGGAGGTGGGATGTGGGCATATGGACTGGATTGGGCTGGCCCAGGATAGGGACGTGTGACGGACGCTTGTGAGTGCGGTATTGAACCTTCGGGTTCCATAAAATGCGGGGAATTTCTTGACTAGCTGCAAACCAATTAGCTTCTCAAGAAGGACTCTGCACCACAGAGTAAGTAAGTATTTACTTCTTCTTGGGTGTAATTTAGATGTGTTAGTCTCAAAATGTGGGAATGGGTCACAAATCTGCGCTACGCAACATCCCAGAGGAACGAAGATCTCATTTCCACCGCGAAGAATGTCTGAATTACGCATGGACTGTTACTAGCTTTGTTTTGTAATGATTCTGTATTATAACAACGCGATATAATCATCATCGTGATTATTATCAATATTATGAAACGGGGGAAATGTGAGGCTCTGAAAGCGATGTTGCTGAAAATTCTGTTCTTCTTGGCTATGACTCTCTGTCTTTCGATATGTGGTTTCAGACGTTTCGACCGACTGTGATGTATTCATATTTAGGATCTGTCAGTCTTTTTGGACTGCTTGACCCTGAAGGTGAAGCCAATATCTGGCGAACTGCTCAGCCGGTAACATAGCGGCACATACAACAGAATTTGAATCTTCAACATTCCCACTAATTCAAATCGGACTGTCAATTCTGTCTCTGTCAGTTACTCTCTGACCCTATGAAGAAATAAACACCGCCTGTGTTATCATTAGAACCTCTTGACTTTCCTCAAAGATTCTATATAAATAATTGTCCAACAAGATGCAACACAAAGCAGTCTATTTATTAATCTGCAAGTTCACTGTACATGTTTCGGGTGTCAACCACAACCATCATCAGGAGTACACAAAACTGTAACTACAGCCTCCGGTACTGGTCATATTTTTTGTGCAGCTACCTCCCTCCAACATGGACAAGCTAGCTTAGCCACGCAGGCTGTAGTTATAGTTTTGCGTACTCCTGATAATGGATGTGGTTGACACCCGAAACATGTACAGTGAACTTGCAGAATAATAAATAGACTGCTTTTTGTTGCATCTCGTTGGACAATTATTAATATAGATCAGCAATGCACGGAACCACAAACATAAAACTCAAAGATTATATTTATGGGTTGTCTATCACTCAAATTAATCGACACATTCCAATATTGACAGTAAGCAGACAGTAGATACATATATTAGACTATATGTGAAGACGTGCTTGCATTCGAACCACTGCCAACGGGTAACAACCCAATTGCAGTAAATAAATATTATTATTATTATTATTTATTCGTGTTTATCAAAGGCATGTCACTACATATTGTTCGGACAGAGCGTTGTTCCAAACAAACTTTTTAGAAAAATTAAACTCATTTTGTCCCGCAGACTTTTTTCCGGAAATCTTACGAATTTTTAAGTAATTTTTCCAAGTGGGATTTATGGTGTGTTATATCATTCACTCCAGATTACCGGGGCTAATTTTGTAAACGTAATATTTTGTGGGGGTCTGGGTTGCCGTTCCTACTCACTTGCGCGGTTTGTAAAAATTTAGCATTAGCCTTCGCAATTAGAATGTGCATTAGACGAAGTATCAGTGTTTCAGTTGTCTTCTAAGTGCACAGTTTATCACTTGTTAGTTGTAATTAGATCGTTAGATGTAACCACCATTATCCCTATCGGGCGTGAACCGTGGCGACGAAATGTTGAGCCTGGCTTTATATCTCGTTACCGGGTAATCACAGCCAATTTTCCTAAGATAATAATGGCTTTATTTATCTTTTGTGCAAACACAAAGCTTGTGTTGCTTTAACTTTAAAGCAGAATTTATTTATGACGCGAAATACTAAGGTTTGCTTTAGTTTAAAGTAACATTTGACAAGATCTTATACCGATTATAGACTGTTTATTTTAATAAGCTAATTTGTATTATGTGCTCATTTAAACAATCTACTTTTTGCCAACAGAGTGCATCTGTGCGTTGTGTGTGTGTGTGTGTGTGTGTGTGTGTGTGTGTGTGTGTGGATCTCAGAGCCAACTAAAGTTTAGTTCATCATAGAACAATCTATAAAGGTCCATAGAGGGAGTAGAGGTGTAGCTGTACTCTTTCTTTAAAGTCGGCGCTAGATAGGAATGGGTGGTTCTCGGAAAAACCGTGATTATTTTCTTATGCCTGATTGGTTTTTGTAACCGAGACGGAGTGCTCACTGTCCTGCCCTAACAGAAAGTTCGTTTCCAATTCTGCTTCCTGTTAGTCTCTAAAAGGTTATTATGCATGTTCCCATCGTTGTCTGGAACCTATTAAGATCGCACTGCGCTTCTGTCCTCTGCGTAAATCAACTGGAGAACTGCTGCAAGGATTAGCACGAAACGTGATAAATGACAGCTTTATACAAGATTGTAGAACAGTTTCAATTGTGGGTAAAATCGAACAGAACTAGCGGGTATGTTAGATTTATAGCTGTATGCATTTCTGGACGTATCTCTGGCATACATATGCGTTCTCATCATCCCACGTGAAAACAGAATTCCAGATTACGCCTAGCTGTCACCTCACGCACAAAGAAATCCAATTCTGACGCAGGGTAGACTGCATTGCAAGGCGAATGTTTCATTTTTAAAATGCTGTGGTGTATTATAATATGCATTTGAGGCAATTAGGAAATAAGGTTTATAAGGCGTTTTTTTTATTGAATTTTACTTTGGGTATGTAGCAGAAATGAATTTATTCTTCGGTATTTATTAATATAGTATAGGTTATAATTTTGATATCTCGCCAACTTCAGTGTTTATCCACTAAATCTGAATGACTTTATCTGCACTTCATATTTGTATACTTTAACGGGAGTTTTTGTTTAACTCATTTACTTTTATTCCGCATGATCTCCGTTGCAGTTTGGTTGTGTAAAATTTGTAAAGCATATTAAAAATTTATTTATTTATTTTTTATTTCTATAACTGACGACATTAGTACAGAGCATTAAGAATTACAAATTGAAATTCTAGAGGCAATAACTGAGCGAACGTGCTAGAATTGTTATTTTATGCGTGTTTTATGATTTCTGACATGCAGAGGAGTCAAACCCGGAGCCTTAGTCGATAGTATCGTAATGATATTTAAATTAACATAACAGTCCGTAAATATACAGTCTAAGAATAATGATAGAAATGCAATTTTGTGATTTGCTGCAAGTTTGTGACAGTGGATATTCTGATACCTGCCGTGTTACTACTTTGAATAGTGATGTCCCTCAGGCCGAGGTCGAGTTCTTTCCGCCTGTCTTAAAAAGTTTGTGGAAGAATTGTTTGTAAGTTGTGGTCTCTGGACAGGCTCTCAAGGTAACAGTAAGATCTCCCTCAGGGGGTGTCTTCCGAACATCGGGTCGAGACTCCAACTCTTTCTTTATTCCCGGCTGTTGTGAATTTATTAAGTTTCTTGTCCACAAAGTAATAGTGTCAATCAAAATGTGTTCACCTATGTTGCACTTTAGTCTGTGTTGTTATTGTGTTCTTGATCGTGTGTTTATTGCACGTAATTTCACGTGACACTTCAATTTTTTAAAATAAGATTACAGCTCTCTTTTCGAAACTTTAAATCTATTTCTAATCCTGGAGATCGATAGCTCTCTGCCGTCTCAAAAGACCGGGAGACAAATTTGTTGCAAGCCAGGAAAACACATTAAGGCCAAGATGCCTTCTACAATGGTTTAAAGTTCAGAAATCAAGCAGGAATTCTGGCTGACCCAGATATTTGGCAGCCCGAGAGTTATTCTGGCTAGAACCAGCTTGTTTGAACTTCTGTCCCTTCGGGTGGATATCGTTAATCCAATACCCTGAACGTTTTTCTGGCTTCTAATTAGAATCGAAATTTCTTCAGGCAGAGAAAGCTCTTACCAATGCTACAGGCAAGCGATATTCGGCCTGCAGTTGCCACGAACACCACTGCTGATGCCTTAATGAAAACGTCGGCACGAAATGATTATTAACCCAATTATTTCCTAATTTCCAATTAAGAATCATAACAAGTGATCGCAATTGCCCTTGCCATCTCTGTATTAACATAAATGAGATCACAACCCTTAATTCGTAGTTATGTTCCTTCATCTTGGAAAGGTTCGCACGAGAATGGAACCAAGGACGGCCAGTCAAAGTAACTCATTACATTCGAGGAATTTTAACGTTGTTAACTCTGTGAAGTGTTGCGTGTAAATTTACTTTAGGATTTTACGTGTATATAGTCAACATTCCTCACATAACGGACAGCATGCAAAACGACGCCTTTTTCTGTCTAAATACCCTTAAAATTATTTATTTATTTATTTTATGTCTTTTCGGCGAGAGTCCTGATGTTTCACCACATCGTGTATCCTTACATCTGATGCCGTTATCTTCTCTATTTACTACGTAACCATGCCAACGTTTTGTGATATTGGGTTGTCACATTAAAATTAAGAATGACATTGATTCTCGTCCTAATATCATTTCCATTCAGGAAGCTCAAAGACTGATATTAAGCCAAACTTTGTAGTTATGACCTTCTGTTTCCCTTTTCCATGATTATCGTGTGATAAATATTCTTGTTAATTTTCAGAATGTAAAGGCTTATTAATTAACTACTTTAACTTCATGAACATTTTATATCTTACCCCTGTCTTCCCGCGTGCATCAAGTAAGTCTTACTGGTACTATACTTCACAAATTAAATCGGTGGAAATTTTCTTGCTTTCTTTTTTCGTAACTTTAAGAAAACTTTCGTAATGAGGTATTTAATGAGGTGTTCGTAACCTAGACCACATAACCTGTTATTGCGGTACGTGAATACAAACTTTCAGTTGACGGAGAAATGTACTACTTTCGGAAAGTGTAAGGTTATAAAGAGAATGTATTGGAAGGGACTGAGAGAAAGCGAGACTCTTTGCGGAATCTAGTATGAATTTAACCTTGAGATTGCTAGATCATCTGGTGGCTACTATCTTCTGTATAAAGACGCTGCTCCACAAGGATAACTTCAGTTTGCTGGGTGTTGTTAAATCGGCCTAAGTAATGAATTTAATGAACTCGGTCGCGAAATTCCTTCAGTGCCATTAAAATTGATTTGTCTTGATCCAATCTGGAGCGACGCTGTACAGTCTCGTCTCTTTTGTATCTCTCCCCCACTTGACCTGACCGCTGTCCGTTCTTTCTTTCAGCCTTGTCCTTTTAGTGCTCAGAGTGCGTCCGTGGAATTGTGGTTGGCCGACCACTCTGTCTCTTTTCCCTGCACTTGCCAAGTTTGATTGCGTGTGAGACAGCTTCCTGTCCCTCTGGGCGTATCTGCTGCCCCTCTTCCGTGTCTTCTCTTAAGGAACGTGTTACCAACCTACCCACGTTTCTAGTTACGTGTTCTTAATGGCGTGTATGGCCTCCCAATTCCGAAGATGACAATAACAATGACAGGACAAATTATTTTAGAGAGTTCTCGTATCATCCGTTTCGCTGTTCTAGCATGTTAGGCAACGTATATTGATAGTTACCATCGATTCGGAACAAACTATTGGTCCCATCTTCAAAGGCCAAGCAGTCTTTTTGGACTGCTTGGTCCTTGAAATGGGAACTGTAGGTAACCTAACTAGGCTCCGTAACATCCTGGAAGAGCAGAGATGTACATCATCTCGTCAATTTTATGGTGTTGTATTATACATACTATTTATTGAAGAATAAAAGACCAACTTGATGTCACTTGCTATTTTATTTCACGTCTTTTGTGTTCAACATGTTTCGGACATTAATATATCCATCATCAGGAGCTTGCGACTGTGCTATTGAATTCCACATTCGTCGTTTTGTTCTTGGTTCGTTGTGTGTTGGAGATTTGGTGCGGCTGGGTTTGAGTAGTGTCCGTGTTGCAGGCTTCAGCACCGAAACTCCAACACACAATGAACCAAGAACAATACAACCAATGTGGTAATTCAACAGAATAGTCGCAAGCTCCTGATGATGGATATATTAATGTCCGAAACAT
>Ga0123357_10013370_pt1 | contig 10650 bp, 5 predicted proteins | sample TergutEmb28metaG_FD_89873 | JGI IMG/M metagenome (GOLD analysis project Ga0123357, IMG submission 89873) | Embiratermes neotenicus P4 segment gut microbial communities from Petit-Saut dam, French Guiana - Emb289 P4 | ecosystem: Host-associated > Arthropoda: Insects > Digestive system > Gut ...
AAAAATAGGTTGTTGTGCCCCCCCCCCCCCCCCCCCCATATAAACTTCAACACGGCATATGTTTGAAGAGTTTCCGGCACAGAAGTTCACTGGGCTTCTTTCATTAATAACTAGAAAAGTCAAGAGACACAAGGATTTTATAGGCCTGTTTCCAATTAAGTGCCAATGTCAAATTCCTCTTCAGGCACAATATTACATTTTCAGCTCCTATTTTTGTCCAGCAGAAAGTATGTTCTTTGAAACTATTCCACTGACATACTGACTAGGCCAGTGATGAACAAATTCCCCACAATCTAGAACTTCAAAATTCTAGGCACTAGAAGGGTGACGTGATGGAAGTTCCATAATGAGTACCCACAAATATTAGGCACCACCATATAAAATTTAGTCACCTGGGTGACCTGGCACCTAGGATTTGTGCACCCTTGGACTAGGCTACAGTCTGGACAATCTGCAGTTTGATTCCAAGCAGCAGATGATAAGAGATGTCCAAGAAGAATTCATTTACCTTGGACATTGTTCAACTCTTGCAAATTAGACCACTACATTTTCTAAAAACATCTGACATTGACTACCCTATGACTCAGCATCATCCCTGAAAAATGGATACATCATCTACATTTTTGCATACACCTCACAACCACACATTTCTTTTTCATGTCTCTATGTTCATTCTTCTGGCCATTCACCTATGGACATTATGCATGTGGCATGTGTGTGTGTGTGTAGAGACCTGCCTCACAGCCAATTAATTATCTATCAGAACCAACTTAAGTAAACATATAGTCATAAGCTGTTTAAATCCGAACAAACACGTCATTTAAACACTGTATGTATACACATACATGCGTACGTACAAACATATACACAAACAGTGTTCTAATGCTGTGTTTGTGTGGCTTTAAATCACAATTGATTAACCTGCACAACAGGGTGATGTTATCTAAACTGTAAATAAATCAACGAGCAGTGTTCAAATGCTGTGTTTGTGCGGATTTATATCACTACTGATTAACTAGCACAATGAGATGATGTTACCCAAATCTGTAAATAAATGAATGTACAGTGTTCAAATGTTGTGTCTGTGTGAATTTAAATTGTTACTGATTAACTGGGATGATGTTACATCAGTTTGCAAATAAATGAATATGTCATGTTCAAATGTTGTGTTTGTGTGGCTTCAAATCATTACTGACTAACTAGCACAATGGAATAAGGTTACCAAAATATGGTCATAATTTCAACTCCACACTGCAAAGGCTACAAAAATTCAAAATCAAGACATAACCTACTGTGACCTGAACATGAAGCCCCATTCAAAATCAAAGCCCAACACTTAACTGAATCTTAGAAGTAAAACATAAATATGATTTCACATGTTACATAAATTTAACACGTGTATGACATACACTTAACAGGTTTTATAAGTGACAATTATCTACCTCATAATATCCTGGTTCTTGACGACGTTTTGGAACACGTATGAATGCATCACAAAGAAGGGTCCCATCTTCCTTCTTGTGGTTGCGAATTGTGTCATACAGCTGGTGGCACAACTCTGCCTGCAAGTGTTCAAATATTATAAACTGCAAAAATCAAATGTAAAGTCACCTGTCTTAAAATGTTTACACTTGAATATTTCAATTGTCACATTTCCTTATTCATGCATACCTGAGTCTGAACATCATGCAAGTGTTACAAGGGTTATTCTGGAACAATGTGTGAGGATTATGAAATATTTGATGATTCAGACACTATATCATAAAATAATATGATCAACTGTAAATAATGTCACAAGATACTGTACATAAATTTTAAGGAGAACTCAATACAGAATAATCTCTAACATTCATGCTGTCTGTCCAATAATGTGTCAGTCCACACCAAATCAACCAAGCTCACAACTTCACCTTCCCAAAAACCTTAAATTTTTGTACTGTGTACACAAATTACAATTCACAGATTCATACCCACAAAATGTATGGCTTGAAGAACTATACATAAATGAAAAACTACAGACATGAACTAAAAATGGCAAAACCACAGCATACAAGGGATTTCTGCAAGAAGAAATAAAGGAGAAAATATCAAAACAGCAACAATGTTACTACCTAAACATGATACTTAGTACAAAAAGCCAAAGCAATTCTGTTCTCAGTTGGGTTCAGATTTAGTTTAATGAACAATACCTTTCTCTGGAAGTGGATAAGGAATGTGGTTTGTACACTAATATTTTTACTTTATATTGATATCAACCGGTAATTCTGCAGCCATAAAAAATAATTTTAACTATGCATATTCATACATCTACATATGTACTGCAGAAATGCAATGTGTACGTAAATGTTATCCTCATCACATGAACACTTTCTGTGAAAGGAGAAATCTAGGAGTTTAACTGAATCAATCAGCAGAGAGTGAAACAATGTTTGTGGCAGGTAGGTGGGTATGTTCCTTCTTCCAGGTAAAAGAACTAATTATTCCCTGGGTTTTGACATTTTAGCAACTATCTTATACACAATCTGTTCCGCCAAACAAAGAAATAAAATACTCCTTGCAGTAAAATATCAGTACTCACTGGATCCTGCTTCTTCTTCTTTCGAGCTGGTTCTGGTGCAGTGTCTGCTTCGCCAGACTCTTCATCCTGGCCACGACTCGCAACAGATGATGTACGTCGACGTTTGCTCATGATTGGATCACTGCATCTATCATTTCAAAAAATCTGCCTCAGTACACATTGTCCACATAACTTTACAAAGCTCACTAAACAGAAAATTCATTAAACAGAACCCGACAAAAACAAACACATTCCAACAGCAGCCTTGACGAAGATTCTTATATTCTAGGGTATGGTGACGTACCGATCGGTAATACGTTCATCGTTTTGCTGCCTATATCGGCTCGAAAACCATAATTGCGGATGCACCCATATCCCCGAAAGATTAAATACAATTACCAACCAATACGGAGTGGTATCACAGACAACTTGAATAATCAACACGGCTGAACCGGTCCAAAATAACTTCCGACTTCATACATTTCTTATCCTCACACATTCTGTAACTCTGCCCGAAAGATGGGGATGACGTTCCTTTGTATACAAGTTTCAAACTTACCTGTATTTCAGCAACCAAAATGATCTCCAACTCAGACGATATATTACCTAATATAATTCGGAACACCACAACACACGTTACGATACTAATTCACCGGTTCATTTCAATTAATAAACCACACACGACGCCTCGCCATTTTCTCCCTTCTTACTTTACCACCATTTTCCACGAGTACCTCAATCGTGTCGATTCTGCTGCCATCTTCATATTCCTGGAAAAATAACATTGTCGCGTTCATTGGCACCCCTGAGCCACATCCAGGCGCGCAGGATGATTCTCGGTGGGAAATGGATCAAACTATTCGACTTCGAGTAGCATAATCAAATATCCCGAAGGAAAAACTGGGTCAAGAACAAAATGACTTTTGAAATTGCATGCTGCTATCACTCCACGGAAAAGACATTGCCAATCTCGGTAGCTTACTCGGACAGACCATATTTTAACAGTATCGCTATTCGGATGACGTGTCATGGTCCGAATTACACTTTTCTCATCAGACTTCACTTGGACCCATAAAATGTTAATTACTGTGACTTTAAACAGTGATACTAAGTGATTTTGATCACTGTGATCACAGCAGTTGCACACAACTATAGGATAGTGAGTGCAGTTTCTAATTTGGTTATCCGGAGACTAATAGAAGTACCACAAAATTCACTACTAGTTCAGTCAATATCATTTTTTAATCGTGTATTATTAGTGGCAACGCTCACACTGTTGTATTAAGATCCTGCATTGTTTCAGCTACAATGGAGACTTATCTACTGCTATCATTGAATGGAAGCTTATCTATTGCTATCATCGAATCTTGGCCACATAATGGCAGTGATATAGCTTCCAGGGCTTACCCAGGACGCCAAATAAAATAATGATGGCACCTTAAAGGCTGTTCTTCAGATGTTAATCATAGCGTTTATCAAGACTAATTTTTTTGCAACTTATCATCTTCTCAGCCTAACAGCCACATAAGTTCAATTCCCCTTCTTTGTTCATCAAGAAATGACATTTGACTGGTCACTCATGAGAATTTAAATTTTCAGTGACTCTACAACAGGATATCAGCTGACAACTAGAAACACAATAAAATGATGACATGCAAACGATTTTGATATTTCTTCTATCATGGCAGCAACACTAGCAAAAAGCTTCACATTACCACTAAAAAAGGCATACCCTCATGATCTGTTGGTATGTCCCATTTCTGGCACTTTGAAGGGCTTTGGGATAAAGATCCACTATAAACTGAGCTGAACCCCTGAAAATTTAGTTTTTGTAGGGCTTAAAAGGCACAAAAGAAAAATCATACATTACATATCATGAGGTTACAAAGAAACTCTGCTGCCATGACTATAAAAACCTATACAAGAGAAAAGTGGAGGCATTAGTAAAATTACTGTCACAGATCATGTTAAGCCTGTATGAAAGATAATAGAACGATCAGTTTCATTTTGAAACAGAACCTGAAAATATATCTGTAATGGTGTATGTAATTAAGAAATTATGGAAAAGTACTTTCCATCTTCTTACTGCTAGTGGACAATAAATTTGCAGTGAGATTTGCTGCAACCCAACCTCTGACATATGCGTACTTTTAAGTCATGCACTTGGGCTAATGACTGGCCCTTATACTATGTAAAATGACTCAGGAGGACGCAGAAATTCCTAGTTTCCACAAAACAAATCAGGCCATCGCAAGTTCACAGTATCTGGATCCACGATCATATGTCACACAGCCACAAATTCATAGCATCTGGTTACACTGAAGTACATCATAGCACCAAAAATTCATAGTATCTGGATATACTAGCACAACACACAATCAAAAATTCCCTTACATCTTAATACATTCACGTACATAGACATAGTGCCCAATAGGATCACTTTATTACACTTCATATGACTAAAAATTTTTAGGCATTTCATTTCCTTACAGTTTTCACTGAATACACAAATCCTACAATCATTACAAATAAAAACAGGAGAACTAAGCTGTATAAGTGGACTGAGTAATTACAGTAAATTCACACAAGTACAATGGAAGTATTCTTTTCCAACATTTATTCATATTGATTTAGAATATCTTGTAGTAGAACTGCACTGGCTGGGGCTGTGGTGAATAGGCTCCCTGTAAATACATTAATAGAACCATAAACAGTACATTCACATTTCAAAAGAGAAACACTTTAACAATGTTCAAATAAATCCATCTCCATGAAGCCAAGCATTCATAATCGAGGATGATATTCTGTTAGATGATCATTTTGAAGTTGTTACAATTTATTTACGACTACAACTTATTTAAACACAGAGTTCTCCACTTTACTGGACATGGTAAATGTAAAGTTCCTCCTTTAAAAACTATGAAGGCACACGGGAGAGTGGAGGTACAGCTCCATGCATTCCCAACATCAGAACTAGATTGAAGTGAGATGTTAAACTCACAACCCCGGCCGCATTACCCCCAGGAAAGGTACCCAGCACCCACTGAATTGGAGGCTGGGTGGCTGCCAGAGGTGGTCTGGATGGTTTTGAAGAGAAAAAAAAATCTCTTGGCTCTGTCAGGATTCGGACCTTGGACCGTCCAGCTGTAACCTACCCACTATACCAATTACGCTATCCCAGCTCCCCATACTGAAGTGTGTGCACCAAATAAGACAGAGAAAAACCACAACACTTCTGTAAACTATACTTGATGCTCCAGCCAAGATTTACTAAGGGTTACCCTCTGGACACAAGTCACATTACTTCTGCACTCAGTTTTGTATTCCTTTCATATCGTAAACTACACAGATAAGGATTCGCGTGTTCCAGGATGTTTTACTGCCAATCAGTTCACTGCACTGCATACTGAACAATTCTTTTAATGCCATTACAACATAAAAGAAATGGAAAGATTTCAAAGTCTAGCCATACACAGGGTGATTTGTGATTTAATGTCCTACCTTCAGGATCTTATTCCAAAGGTAATTCACAGTCAGAAATATCATATAAGCAAATGTTTGTTTCTTAAGAGTTATGGGTTTATCTTAACAAAATAAGAATAAGCAAGCACATGCATACATAAAGTTTTAAATGATGAATTCACAGGGAATGTTCAAAATGATCACAGATCCTACTATATCTTGAGATCAAGTGCGTAACCTGCATCTGTTCATTACCACTTTCATTTATAAAGGTTGTGAAGTCCAAAATGTGAACTAGCAATGCATCTTACATATCCACTCTTTGCGGGTACAAAACATCTTTCATGTATCAACAACTAACTGTCTTTCTTGAAAAGCTAACTGGACCATTGCTTGTCAAGAACTCCTCCACAGGTTATGGAACCCAGAAGTTTATTACGAAATTCACAGCAGCCTAACACTTGCCCCTATTATCAGCAGGTAAATCCAGTCCAGACCTCCCATTTTACTCTTTATGATCTATTTTATAGCCCCCTCTCTTTGCCCCAATGTTTCAGGCAGTCTCCTTCCCTCAAATTTACCCACCAGACCCCAGTATGCACCTCTCCTCTCCCAGTGCATGCCACATGGCTTGCCTACATCATACTCATTGATTTCATCACCCAGATAATTGGCAAGGAGTAAAATCTTGATGCTCCTAATTATGGAGTTTTTTTACAGCTTCCTGTTGCTGCCTTCCACTTAGACCCAAATATCTTTCTCAGAACCCTGTTCTCAAATACTGGTCTGTCTCCCTTCTTCCCTTGTTGTAAGAGACCAAGTTGCATATCCACATAGTTCATGTGCCGACAAAAATAAAAACCTAGAGGTCTGAGGTCTGGTGATCTGGGTGGTCAATGCTGTGGAACACCATGACTATTCCACCAAACATGGAAATAATAATGAAGTTACATTGTCACTAAATGGCTACAATTGGCAGATGCTCAGTCATGAACAAGTCCAAATGTGGACCAAGCAGCTGAAAAATGCTGCACCACATTTATAAGGAATCAGTGCTGAAAACTGTTATCCACAGTGCCACAGGTAATCACTTCTGACTGTTAACTTTGCTGATCCTGTTTCACACATTACTGTGCCAACATCAACGGCTCCATTTAACTCCTGAGAATCACACTTATGTTAATGTGACTTTTCTGAGTGCAAGTAACCTCAAGAATATAATCCTGACTAGTCTGCTGGTGCCCCACGATCAGGCAGGCTAGATACACTCACTAACGTAGTTACCATAGAAACCTCACAACCCATGCAGGCAATGCACATCCATTTACACAGTTACCGTGGAAACGTGAAGGATGGCGCCTCCTGCCATCTGGTGGCAGTACGTGGAACTACAACTTGGGAATGTGACATTTGGGTTGGGTGGACTGACACTGTCAAACTATAGTATAAGGTATCAAGACATGAAATCAATGAATCAATCTGTATATGGCAAATCTGGTTCAGCTAAGTGTCTGCATAATCTTGTTCCACGTATGTGGTTTACTTAATTATGCTTTCAAACACCTCACATCTTAGTGCACTCCACATTCCGTGCAATGGTCTGATTACACAGTACTTTATCCAAAAAAATTGCACAACCAATATTTATAATTAATTGTGTAATATGTTGGATTACACACTGTGGCCCCATATTATATAGCATAATCTACATAACACTGTTATTCAAAAGCCTCACCCACAAAACTGTGAGAATTTTCACGTTCGCCGCTTATAATTTTGCAGTTGCCACGATCATTTATCTGAAAATTCAAACTGTTCAGTCTTCCATCTGTTTCACAGAATGCTGCTGATGGGAATGGAGTAAGAAACGGTCGACCAGAAAAGGGATTAATAAAGTCTGCCCAGTAGCCAGAAAGTCTCAGCTTCATGCAAACCTCTTGGGCTGCTAGAACAAACTAATAATACAATAAGATTTACAGCAACATACACTTCAGATACAAGAAGTTGTTTTATAGCACACTAGTGTAATGGCTTCATAAGGTGGTAATTTTAGAGACATGTAAATTGGTAAAAGTTCACCCTAGAACAGGCCACAAAGGCCAATAAGGGGAGCAGAGGTATAACTCTACCCTTTTTTTAACCTCAGCGCTAGATGGGGGTGGGTGGTCAATGCCATGCCCCAGCTGCCTTACCCCAGGAAAGACCAGGCACCCACTGTATATAGGCTGGGTAGGCCCCAGGGCTGGTCTGGACGGGTGCGGAAAATCTCACCCCCACCGGTATTCGATCTCCAGACTGTCCAGCCCATAGCCAGTCCCTATACCGAATGCACTATTCTGGCCCACACATGTAAATTGGTAACGCTGTGAATTCAGAACTACATCAGGTTACTTAAACCTGATTACACCAATCATTGTACAAAAACATAACTTAATTTACAGCAATAAACATATTATATGTAAATGCTATAATTCTTACAAATTTTGTAACTCTCTCTCGCTCAGTTTCCACCTCATGGCCTGTGTTAGTTAGGTTGGCAGTTGTCTTCTGTGATAATGTAACAATTGTAAGGTCAGAACCTCCAACGTCTATCCCTGGGAACATCTCCAGCACACCTGAAATGCATAAACATGATAAAATATATTAATGTACACACTTCATGATCCAACTCTGATTTTTCCATTAAAACAGATGTTGGGAAGTATTCAAAAATGGGCTTAACAAATTCCACAGTGATGTATCAGTTCCACATATTGCACAAATAACTAGTGAAGCACACTGCTGAGTAACGTACCTACACAGCTGGAAAGAATACTGTTGAGAATGCAATATATCCGCAGCAACCGCAACTTAGTAACTGACCAACTTAATGCACAAATTCTTGTTTTATAATAAGTTTATTATATTCCTCTACATGTTTCGAGCACTACTGTACTCATCATCAGGAGGTCAAATTGTATTATACAGCATCTGGTATCATCACACTCTGTAGGTGGCCATTCAGTGCGCAGGTTGAGAGTGGACCTGCTCACCGGACGACCACCTACAGGTGTGACGATACCAGATGTTGTATACCTCCTGATGATAAGCACAATAGTGCTTGAAACATGTAGAGGAATATAATAAACTTATTATAAAACAAGAATTTGTGCATTAAGTTGGTCACTTACTGAGATTAGACTGAGATGCACTGTCAGCAAAACATCAAAATTAAACTGGTATATGTGACCTCCGTATCAATGCTAGTACCATCCACCTGTCTATCACCAATTATGGATATCAGTATGAAGAAGAGTCTTCCCCCTCACTTTAGCACAGAACCTCATTGCCCTGCTTTGCAAGATCACAAAAGATGATCCATCTGTTTATTAAAACTTGGCATGTATATTAGGGTCTTATGTCCATGCTGTAAAGCCATCTGACAAAAATAACTGTTTGGGTCTTAGAAAATTTTATGTGCTTGCTGTAACAAGTGTACCATGAAAGTAGTAAATGTAGTGCACTTGAAGCAGAAGGCATTCATTTAAACATTTTCTGTGACACGGACATGAATATGGTACATCACATGAACTGATTTTACCTCCATTCTTCTAGATCAAGATAAATATTCTGTATGCAGTATTATCACACACCTCGTCTCAGAAGCATAGGGCAGTGTTGAGCTACACATTCCATGGTGTATTCTGGTGTCTACAACAGAACAGAATGCATTCATTGCACCCAAATCAAACCACTGCTGAAGAATATACACTACAGAAATGATTACAAAAGAATTTGCAAGAACGGAAAAATTTTGGGATTGAAACAAACACACTGAACAAAGACATATTCAGAGGAATGGAATGTCAAAGTGCTGTAGTTCACAGATTAGTAAAGACATGAAATATAAGTTATGACATCTACTGTCACTGTACCCTCATGGGAAACAACATGTGTGCTGTGAGTTAACAAGACAGCATCAAGTTGTCTTCTGAAAAGGATAAAGACTATAATAATGATCACTGCAGCAGCAACAACAAGAATGATGACAACTCATATGCAACATATTTAGAACTTCATGCACTAAATAAAGTACTGACTCAAGTACACAACCCCATAACCATCCACTCACAAACTGAGCGTGCTAACCCATTCGCTAAACTGCATTTCATTGCTTTGTATTTTACACCCCCATCTAGAGCCAAGGTTAAGGAGAGAGTAAAATTATACACCTACTCCCCATCTGGGCCTTCATGCCCTGTTCTAGGGTGAATAAAAAAGTACTGGTATTTACTAGGAGACACTAAAGAAAACTACAGTGTCCCACTCGCTATCAAACCCGGCATTTCTTTAATAATTTATTATAATTATATTATATTATACCCTTGTGTGAACTCACACATACCGTACACTAACATTCACGAACAACAACTGTATTGTGTAGGCACCCTCAGCCAAATGACAGAGAGATTAGCAGAGAGGCGTGTCAGGCAGGAAACAGGCTGGCTGGCGGACCGCTGCTCCGTGTCGCAACAATTAGGCGCACTACCGACACATTCCTCTTCATTTCTCATACAACGCACATACTACTGTTCAAATTTTGTTGCAATATCTTCATTGGTGTTAGAATTATTAAAGAAATGCCAGGTTCG
>Ga0123357_10013371_pt1 | contig 10650 bp, 5 predicted proteins | sample TergutEmb28metaG_FD_89873 | JGI IMG/M metagenome (GOLD analysis project Ga0123357, IMG submission 89873) | Embiratermes neotenicus P4 segment gut microbial communities from Petit-Saut dam, French Guiana - Emb289 P4 | ecosystem: Host-associated > Arthropoda: Insects > Digestive system > Gut ...
ACGCACTCTTTCGTTGACCTTACGCACCAAATCATCATTCACCAAAGATGGACGCCCACTTCGCGCCTCATCGTGCACGTTCTCTCGTCCTTCATTGAACATCCGAACCCATTTCCTAACCATCCCATCACTCATCCCATTGTCACCATACACTTGACAGATCTGGTGATGAATCTCACTTGGTAGCACATTCCTAGCGTTCAAAGAACGAATTACAGACCATATTTCACAGTCGGCGGCCCCTTCAATTGTCTTAAACATGTTAACGCAAGGAACAAATATAAACATAACACGAATTTCACGAAATGGCGTCTGTGAATTCTCAATTTATAGAGGAAGTTACTGCACATGCGCATAGTGACAGTCTCGAGGATGCTCGAGAGATATGCGCAGACGGTACTTACTTTCCGAATAACCTACGTACTAATGAGTAACCTATATCTTATGCAAGTCATAAAATGTACCTAAATTATTGTATTTCTCTTGATAATATGTCCTCCTGGTCTTCCTCCGAACACTGCGCCATATTTTACACATAGTTTTCAAACTTGCATTTGCCCACATTTTTCAATTGTGTGTTCTTTGTACAACAGATTATTGTTTATTGTGTGTTACTTTTCATTTATTTATAGCTATTTACGTTACGACGAAGAAAGTCGTTAACAGCTAGTTTTAGTACCTTTAATACTATCCACATTTTAGGATACGTACATGCCAACAAGTTAGGAAATATATTCATGGCACACTTCAGATACCATCACTTCCAAGCCAGAAGCTCTGTCTTTCACTTCATATCATCTCCAAATCCAAAACCGAAGCATAATTCAGCGACTACCCGCTCACTCAACGCACTTCATAGGCTGCCTCCACACTCCACACCTCGTAGAGGCGGTCTCCTGCCGCAACCCGAGTTTCCCGTCGTGTCGAGGTGACAAGGGACCCAAATTAAAAGGGCTCGTTAAAACCGCAATTTAAACTTGGCATCATTAAAACATTTTACACTCGTTCCCAGTCCATAGTGCATTAGTTTAACTATATTAAATGAATTTTATGTGCCCTCTGCACGACATACAGCCAACGAAGAGGTCGCGTTCGTCCGTCAGAGTCATGTTCCGTTCCAGAAACTACAAACTGTTACTTCGAGTAAAGCTGTCTTTCCGTGTTTGTATTTCAGGAGCTTCAAAACGGAATTACTTCTGTTTACTACCATCCCTACACCGAATTACATAAAGCTTAAATCGAAAGTTATTCAGCTTTCTGGAATTCGTTTGGTCTTAAACAAGAATTGTAGTTGGCGCGGTATACAGGTTTAAATATGTAAGTTCACCCTAATTTTACAAACCGTGCTACACGTTACTGAACATGTAACTTGAAGAAGTCTGCTGCCTTCATATTCGCTGAGACTACCCTGAAGTTGTTGGTAGGCAGTTTCTCCGAAACGTCGGCAATTACTCGCAAATTGGCAAGGCGCCTCATCTCAGAAGACAATCTGCATGTGCTATGAGATAACCGCTGTGTAGTTAGCTTGGCCACAACAGAATTTTTTACGGAATAAAAAAACACCGAGGCCAGTGAGAGACGAAACGTCATAGCACACATCAGTAAACACTGTGTGGGTTTTTTTGTAGTTTTTATTGACAACATGCTCCTTTATATAGTAATACTACATGTTTTGGTTTTCTTATATTACAGTACATTATTGTTTAGAGAAAAGCAATTGTAACTTAATAATTGATTTATCTAACAATTGGCTGTTGTTCATAGATATTACTACTTATTAAATAATATGATTACAATGTTTGTGGTCGAAAATATTTTGTCTTCCCAGTTTGCTTGGATTAGTGTTTATAGTTCTAGTAATCTATCACTAAAACATGCTTATATAAACTTCTCGAAATTAAACATTGCATGTTGTGTATCCCGGTATGTATAATTGAGGGCCATTATATATTCTATTGCAGTTTATTGAAATCTATCGATTTGATAAATCTTGAAAATGTGTGTGAGTATTTTGCTGTCAAGTCGCTGTTGTTGGTGGGCCAGGTTCCTCTGCTGGACTTTATTTGATGCTTCAAAGTATTCCTTTGGAATTCTAATATTTTGCCGTCATATATTAAGCGTTCTGATGACTGAGCCCCCTCATCGCAGGGGCACTTTGGATTATCAATTAATTTGAACCTGTAGAGGTATGATTTTATTTTCCCATGGCCAGAGACAATAGCTGTGAACTCCGAAGTTATTGGTATTTTCAGTTTTAGTCTGTTCTACTGTCGGGAAGAACGATCTGCATAGCGTATACCCCTACACAGTGGGGGTATAAGCCTGTATATACTAGTGCAATATATTTGCATTCCTGGGACAGTATCCATACACACGATCTATGCTGCTGTTAACGCCAAGAGCCTCAGAATTATTAAATTATTTTAAAATAGATGTTACAATGATAAACCGGTAATGAGTAAAATATATTCTGACCAAGGTTCACGTAACTAAAGTGCACACTAGGGCGTTTTCATGGGTAGAAACATGAGTTCCGATTTAACAAATCAGGATCCAGAAGCGGACTAGGCAAGTGCCTTTGCACATCCCTGTTCAAATAGGATGTTAATAATACAAAACTCCAGTCTTATGTATAGCTCAGGTGCACTTTCGTCCCGCGAAGCACCTCCAACAAATGGGCTCCAACTTACAGTATCACTTTACTGGCATCCTCAAAATATTACGAGACGCTCCTATTGTGTACGTCCTGCAAACTTATGTGTAACTGCAGTTACACTCCTTGGCTAGATTTTCTTAAAATAAACTCCAATAGTATACAGCAAATGCTTAAACATATCACATAGCAATTTTATGCCCATAAGTAATATTATAAGGCGAAGTGTGGAATCAGGGGTGTGAATCCCACTTCGATACCGGATGTACCAAGTATGGCCGAGTGTTTCCTTTAATCAATGCAACTCTATAGAAACAATATGTTTACGCTTGCAGGTGAAGGCCATGCCAAAAAAAAAAAAGCATCCAAATTTAAAACATGGAGTTAGGATCTCATAAACTTTCGTATTACATTCAATTCGAGTTCTGTAAATCTAACTGTATTGTCATAGATGTTTCCTATTTGTGAGTAGCTCATTATTCAAGTACAGGTTCTGTATAAATGTTAAATTCGCATCGGCGCCATCTTTACGATTTCGAGTAAAAATAATGTGTGTTGTACCATGTTACGTAGGACGCAGGCCATGTAAATGGTCCATTGTGTGCAGAATTTTCCCACTGTCGCCATTTTGTTATTTGGCCCTCTAAAATAATTTTACCTGAACAGTAGTTACATATATTTCCAAGTTTTGATATTATACATCACTTCAGGGTTATCAGTAGAAGCTTGTTGCTCCAACCTTACAAGTTTGCATGTCCGCTATGTTATTACGGAATACAATTAAAACTTAAAAACACGCTCGTGAATATCAGTATACTGGCTTAAATTTTCACAGGGGACAAGCGCGCGTGCACGCGCACTTACACACACACACACATGTGTGTATGTGTGTGAGTATATATATATATATATATATATGCAATACACGCAACCTCACACCCTCCATACACACATGCACTCACACGTACGTACATACCTATGTACATTACATACGTACTACATACAACATACACATATACATAATACATGCATACACACACATATGCACACATACCTACATAATTACATATACACATATATACATATATATATGCATACATACATACATGCACACATACATAAACACATGTGGTCTAGGGTTTGGTCTTCCTTGTTGCAGGGTCGTGTTGCACTTTCCGTTATCTTGAATCTGTGGAGATACTATGTACATCCTAGTTTTCTCATGACCAGTTACCAATGCCGTAAAATTCGGGTTTACGTTTATCCTAAGGTGAATCCTGTCCCTTACGTTTGAAAAAAAAACTAGACCACATACTTAACAAGTGCACACGTCATAAAACACAAAGAGACTTATTTAAGGAAAAAGTTTTAAAAACCTGGATCTGGCCAGTTAGTAAAAAGGAGTTAATAACGAAACACTTGAAGTATTTTCTTACATTCACAAAAACAATAAACCTGGAACATTAGTAACACGAACTTATACATATATTGTCACCTATGTTATAGAGCTCTGATAAATAGTTTAGTTAATTAATAATAATAATAATAATAATAATAATACCTCAATTGTAAAGGACATGCCGTACAGACACAAGTTGTCAGCCTCGGCACTTCCTACATATGAAGCTAACATGTAAATTCAGCATGTTGTATTACTCCAAGTAATGGAGCATGCTTATCATAATAAAAAAATACATACACACATACACACCTACATACATAATACATACACACACATATATACATACATACACACTTACATGCACTCGTACATACACACATACATTCATACATACACACATACAATCATACATACATATACACATACATAAGCACACATACACATATATATACATACATATACATACATACCCGTACATACATACATACACACATACATTACATACATACATACACACATACATTACATACATACATACACACATACATAATACACACATACATAATACACACATACATACATACACACATATACATACATATTTACATGCATACATTTTACATACATACATACATAAAAGGTACATACATACATTACATACATACATACACACACACGCACGCACGCACGCACAGACAAACCGAATGGCGATTTCAAAAGCCCACTTTCTTTTCCCAACGAAATCGTTTCCGAAAAGTTTACAGTTGCTTAAGGGATCAATATCTCAGCTGATCCCCTCTCCCCCATTTTATGCATCACCAAGGCTCATAACCATGCTCACAACACCCCACTACAGGTTACTACGCTCAATCACATGAATCCAGTCCGCAAAATTACACTCAGTAATGTCTAATTTAACGCAGCTCTCCCACCTCTTCCATTCTGTAAGTGCTCTACACATCTGTTTGAGGAAGGTTTCAAAATGTCTGTTAGGTTAATACAAAACGAGTTCTATGTAGAAACAAGATTCTGTAACGCTTTCACAAAGTTTTGAGCAGACTTTAGATAAAACCACTCAATACTGGACTGGAAATTATGCTAGGAAGCAGGGATGTCATTCAACAAGTAATTAACTTCCGACTTATTAAAATATCATTAAAACTTTGTATAAAGTTGGTAGCTGCTTCTCATTAAATTCAATTTAACCCTACAAATAAAAATCAAAAACATTGTACAAATGCTCACAATTCTCTACTGTTGACCAGGTGTGTTCCGAACTCAAATTCCACTAACAATGATAAGTTTGAAAAATACACGCATAAGACGGTTAAACGTATTAAGAAGTTATTATACCAGTACAGACGTGTATATGGAGTCGGTAATATGACCAACACCTGTGCAAGCAAATTATGAACCGAAGAGAAGAAGATTTTTGGGTTATTTCAGAAGTGGTTTGTACCGGATTAATCGCAACCATCTTGGTTTTGGCGTCATTAAATAAACACCCTAACATATCTCAAAGTACTTAATTTTATAACAGTACGTGTACTTTCTAAAAGAATATTAAACATAATATTTTAAAGTAAAACTCTGCAGTGTTGAAAGATATAAGCACAACTAAAATACCACACAGTAATAATAATAATAATAATAATAATAATAATAATGAAATATGTGCTAGGTGGAAGCAAACGGCAGCACAATTTATCACGACAGCAATATCACCTACGAGAGTAATTCCAAAGTCACTATCACAAGGTCAAAGAAGACTTAACTTGCACCCGAATACATATACACAAATGCAAAAATCTGTAATTCTTAGCACGTGTTCTATTGTAAAAAACTTTTTAAAATTACAAATAAGACCACCGAGTCTAATCCCGTTGATTATTACATCTCAGGATAGGTGAATATTTCCCAGCCAAAGCTAAGAAGTGAGAAATTCAATGTTGACGATGACGATGATGATGATAATAATAATAATAATAATAATAATAATGTTAGAATAATGCAACAGAAACAGTTCATATATCCTCGAGTTGTACATTATATCAGCCTAATACCCTTTCAAGTAGTATTTTTCTGCCGTCCCTGAGCGGTCGGCTCCTGCGAACACGATGACGAACCTTTGGATTCCACAAAAGCTGGGGGTTTTTTTGAACCTATTGAGCGACTACAAACGTCGCAAGAATATCTTTCTTGTACAGAGTCTTCTAATTGGTACACTGTAATCGTGGCTTATCTGCACGTGTACCTTTACTGATGCTCACAAGAATTCGGTAGTACCAATAAAAGCCCTCAGCCAACAAAGTACATACACTGTACGAGGGCAGAATTGGTAACTCTAGAATAAGCCCTAGCTACGGAACGGAGTGTATACAACGAATCACTGAAGCTCGTATCAAATCCACTTAATCTCCCGAACATTTTCAATAGAAGTATTCTTGTCAGGATCTACTACGACCAAAATCGAACACAATACAATAACAAGTCTGTTGACCTGACCTGGACAGTCCTTTGCGTCCAAACATCGGAGGTATTTCGTTGTTACGACGTTATTGATCAAGCAAATGCGGTATGAAGTTCAGACCATGAATATGGCATATCAGGCCTGAGACAAGTTTGTAACTTACTGTTAATTAAATTCATCTTGGTGAGCCTTCTCCTCCCTGATAGAGTATGATAACATCGACATGTTGCTGGGAAGCACAAGGTGTTCCAAAAAATTCCCCAACTAAGCAGATCTGCTCCGAGAGAGATGCAACTACAGCCCAGACAAATGCGTAATACAGCAAACTGCTGATACCTTGGAATCTAGAGTATAATTATCGCATTCATTGAAACTTATTCTGACACCTTCAACTGCAGTCAAATCTCTCTCTTTATTTCTTTAAGACATATTTTAATATTATCCTCACATATACACTTATGTCTCCTAAGCGCCTATTTATTTTAAGGTAAAGGTAAAGGTAAAGCAGTACCGTTACAGGCCTGAAGTGGCCCAGAGGGTTCCAGGAAGTTAAGTTTCCCAGATTTCGTGACAACGGCACAGGATGGTGGTAGGTTGTCGGCCTTACGCACCGGCCGCCTTTACCCCCGGGAAATACTCTTGGTACTCATTTCTATTAGAGGCTGAGTCGACCCCAGGACCATAGTGCGATATTTATTTCAAGATCTCCGACAAAACCCAATGAATTGCTCATCTACTCCACCCGTGCTGATTTACACCCAATCTAATGTCACATATTGGCGTTCTGTGGTTACCACGCGGTCCGAAGTCCTGGCATAACTGTCTTCTAACGCCCGAACCTTGGGATGGCTGTTTCCAACCCCATTATGAACATGGATGCAAATATGCGTCTTTTTCTGCTCTTGTGTTGTCCTTCATACGTAAAAGCCTTGCGACGGGAGAATCCTTCATGCAAGAAAACCACCAGTGTGATCACAAATAGGATTTCTAAACCGGAAAAGGCGATACCTTGGACATGGACTACACTAGCTTGCAGCGTTATATCAGATAGGCAATAAAACTGACTACATAAATTTACGCACTTCCTTCTACGCTATTTACTCTGCGTCAGTTGCAATGCCAAATGCGACGTAAAGATGACCACTAATGTCAGACAGAGGATAAGGCTCCGAAAGGAGGCGGTCGGGGCACATTTCAAAGTAACATTCCAGAAACTGGGTGAAAAGAAACTCAGACAGATTTGAAGAACTATCGAGACTCGACCCAAGTGTGTACACAACACAGCTGCGAAGCGCTAACGTTAAATCTAACTCCTCGGCTCACAGCGAAAATGTAAAAGAAAATGTAAGTGCTTACCACTAGAAGAACATGATGATATTTTTCTTTCGCGATCTAAGATCTAGAATTCAAAACGTGACATATTTTTCCTTTTATATATTCCAGACTCCACTAAAGTTGCTATCAGTTCTACATATATAGCCCCAGCACACACACTGATATATTGGTTTGATTCGTTGGCTGAATGATAAATATTTTGCATCCTGAAGATGCGTGTAGCTTTCCATATGTTGACGTTGAATTGCTTCCTTTTTGCTTCTATTTCGCCGACAAAAATATATACTACCGGTAGAGACACCTACATCAACTCGACTAGAAAAACGAGTTTGGGCAGTCTGATACATAAAAATAGTTCATTCAGAAATTGTTTCTATATCTTATATAGTAATTCAATTTATTTAATATGCATGGAGAGAGAAATTAAAAGTGGTTATTTAAACGCAATTACACCTATAATAAGCCTTAAAATAAAGAATTGTATCTGAAGGAATTACTTTACAATTGCATCACTTAAACTACACGTACGTCAACACACAGGTAATTTGATTATTTTTTGTACGAGGGTTATTCAGAAAGTAAATACCGTTTCGCCATAAAAATGATCGATTAAGATTTCATATAAAATTTTATTGCTATCAGATTCAACATTCTTCAAACTATTTTTCCACATATCCGCCGCCATTATTGAGGCATTTATCGTAGCGGGGCACAAGTTTTTTAATACCATCCTCATAGAATGCGGCCGCCTGCGATGTTAGCTACTACTGACAATGTCATAGAATAGTGTCCTTGAAATCTGAGGAAAGTGCAGAGACAAATCAGAAATTGTGAAACTTCTGTCGTCACGCACTCTTTCGTTGACCTTACGCACCAAATCATCATTTACCAAATATGGACGCCCACTTCACGCCTCATCGTGCACGTTCTCTCGTCCTTCATTGAACATCCGAACCCATTTCCTAACCATCCCATCACTCATCCCATTGTCACCATATACTTGACAGATCTGGTGATGAATCTCACTTGGTAGTACATTCCTAGCTTTCAAAAAACGAATTACAGACCTATTTGACAGTCGGCGGCCCCTTCAATTGTCTTAAACATGTTAACGCAAGGAACAAACATAAACATAACACGAATTTCACGAAATGGCGTCTGTGACTTCTCAATTTATAGAGGAAGTTACTGCACGTGCGCAAAGTGACAGTCTCGAGGATGCTCGAGAGATATGCGCAGACGGTACTTACTTCCCGAATAACCTATGTATATTCTAACGAAAATAATTAGAATTAGGATATCATTAGGAATCCACTGCTCAGGCAGGAAGGTAGACTTTAAAAAGGCGGGAGACACAGTGAGGGAATCCGCGGTACCCGTACTGGATTGGATTTCTTTTCCTATTGGAGGATGAGTAGATAATTAAAAACGTATACGTTACAGACAGAGAGAAAGAAAGAAGGATAGAAATAAACAGAAAAAAAGAAATAGTAAACTTAAAACCGCGTGGAAAAAAAATTCACTGTTATAACTTCCCCTAAAGTTGACAGACTGCCAGTTTGTAAGCACTTCTTCCCTGTGCGTATTTGCTACATTCCTCTTCTTCTCATCTACAGTGGTTTCACTACGCTAATAATATATGGTTATTCAAAATGATTGTCGGGGTTTTAACAACTTGCCATACACAATAAACTTGAGATTCGAGTATATGTATTTTTTATTTAATAGAACAACATTCCAAGTTTTTGACATATACCTTACAGATGCTCTATATATGCACCCTTTCTGATTCTACAAACATCAACACGATAATCGAGTTCGTTCCGCATGTCAGCGGTGATGGTTTCAATGGCGGTTCTGATTCGTACCTTCAGTTTCGGGATACACAAGCACCCTGTCTCTTGAAACTGTGCATACCACCTTCGAATGGAATTGTCAGATGGTGGTTGTTTCCCGAATTTGGTGTGGAATTGCCGCTGGACAATTGTACCCCGACAATCATTTTAAATAACCCTGTATGTGCTGAAGTGTAAAAATCACGTGCTATCTCACTTGAGCCTTCTATTACCTCCTATACACCAGACCCCACCACTTTTTAAAACACCCTCCAAAACAACCAGCCACATAAGAGATAAAGGTGTGAAGAAATAACATCAAACACTAATTCTAAAGGAAAAGTGTGTTGGCATGTAGCGCTGACGTTTCTTATGAAGGAAGATATTGGTCCGTGTTAAGAAATAACAGAAATGCTTTAAGGAATGGTCAGCAAACGGTGGATATTTACGAAGTTCCAATTACTGAAGGACATATTTAAGTCACGAATATGTTCGAAGTTGCAGCTTAACGTTTATGTTTCAATTCCGCCTGCATATATGTGGAAGTAAAATCTTTGCAACATGAGACTAGGTTTCAAACCTCAAACGAACCCCGTCGTAGTGTAAATGGTTTTTCTGGTTAACAATCGAATATAATGGGATTTTATGCAACCCGTTTTATACATGAATCAACAGACGCTTTTCGACCTTGTAAGGCCAACATAAGTTTCCACTTCTACCTACCTACATCAGTACCAGTGTTGATGTTTGTAAAAGCAAGTCAAATAATTAAATGTTAGTTGAAGAATAAAAGACCAACTTGATATCACTTGCTATTTTATTTCACTTCTTATGTGCTCAACATGTTTCGGACATTAATATATCCAAAATCAGGAGCTTGCGACTATTCTGTTGAATTACCACATTGGTCGTATTGTTCTTGGTTCGATGTTTGTTGGAGTTTCGGTGTGACTGG
>Ga0123357_10013372_pt1 | contig 10650 bp, 10 predicted proteins | sample TergutEmb28metaG_FD_89873 | JGI IMG/M metagenome (GOLD analysis project Ga0123357, IMG submission 89873) | Embiratermes neotenicus P4 segment gut microbial communities from Petit-Saut dam, French Guiana - Emb289 P4 | ecosystem: Host-associated > Arthropoda: Insects > Digestive system > Gut ...
GAAGCTGCAAGCGCTGCCGGAGAATTATCCGTTCTGATACAATATGGCGATATTCGCCGTTTTGATTTGCAGCCGCTTGTTCCGCTTTTGCAACAGTTGTTCCTTCGTGCAACGCTGCTTTTGCTGGACGCTTCGTCATGCGACGATAAAGCTGCCACAGAATTGAGTATTGCAATTAATACGATGGATTTGATAGCTCAAGAACAATACGACAGGGTGGATGGCTCGCTCTGGATTGATGAACTCAAAAAATTAGCAGAACGGGATGATAGAAATCCCAAACTTTCGGGACTTGCTTTTTCCATTTTGCTCGAACATAACCTGATAGAAGAAAACGACTGCGCCAAAGAAGTCTCCCGCAGACTTTCGCCGGGCATTCCGGCTGATATTGGCGCCGGATGGTTTGAAGGTCTTTCCGGCAGAAACCGTTATGCTTTATTATCCCGCATATCACTGTGGAAAGAATTGGACAATTACATTCAAAGTTTGGATGAAGAAGACTTCTATCGTTCGGTTGTTTTCCTGCGGCGCGCATTCGGCTCTTTTGAATCGGGGCAGAAGAACAGCATTTCCGAATTATTGGGAGATATTTGGGGAACCGACGCCGGAAGGACTGCCGAGTTGTTGCAGGAAGAACTTACCGAAACGGAAACAGAAAAATTGAATGAATTAAATGAGTTTGAATTTGACCTTTGACTCCTCTATTCCACTACCTTTGTAAATTTTTATTTCTGCTTTTTAGTCTTTTCTAAAGGCAATTCTTCATCTTCTTTATATCCAAGTGAAATCGCTTTTTTCAAATCGTCGAGCGCGCCATCTTTTTCGTGAAGTAAAAGTTTTGTGCGGTATCTGGTTACATATAAATAGGGGTTTGTCGATTTGTCGCCTGCGAGGCGGATCGCCTGGTTAATATCGTCGTAAGCTTTTCCCGGTCTTTTCATTAAAAGGTATAATTCGGCTCTGCCGGCGTAGAGATTGAAGTCTTGTGGATCTTTATCTAAAAGATAGTTATATATTTTTTCAGCATCTTCGTAATCGCCTCTGAATTTGGCTACAGAAGCAAATCCACGACGGGCGTACACGCTGTTAGGGTTTAGCTCAAGCATTTTTTTGAAATCAGCTTCGGCTAAATCCGTATTTTTAATTTGTAAATACATTAAACCTCTCTGATACAGCGCTTCCTGATCGTTAGGTTTTTCGTTTAACAACGAGGAGTAATCAATAATTGCATTCTGAGGTTGCCCCATTTCGGCAAACAGGGAAGCGCGCGCTTCGAGAAAAACAGGCTGCGTTGGAAATGTTCCCAATGCTGCCGTATAAGACAGAAGAGCCTCTTTGAATTTGCCCATTCTTCGCTGTACCGTTCCCAAATTGTTTAACAGGAAAGGATTTACAGGGTTATCAGGAGCGCTTTCTAAAACGGCTTTCAATGCAATTTCAGCCGAATCCAGCCGGTTTTGCTTAATATAGTCAAATGCCAGCGAGAGAGAATCCTTGCCGTTTTGAGCTACTGCACAAATTTCTCCGAGCAGGAAAATCATACCAATTATTCCTGCCCGGAAAATTTTTTTCAAATGCGAATTGTTCACAGATTTTCTTTAGGGGGTTCAACCGGAGCTATCAGTTTGTAACCTTTTCCATGAATATTCATTATTTCCACCCGCGAATCATCTTTCAGTAATTTTCGTAATTTAGTAATATATACGTCCATACTGCGAGCGGCAAATTGATAAAAATCAGGATGAGGCTTCCAAATCGTATTGACTGCAAATTCACGATCTAAAATCTCATTCATATTGATGCACAAATTAGCTAACAAATCACTTTCTTTGGTTGTCAGTTTGGTAGCCTCTGTTCCATCGCTCAATGTTTGTTTCTGGGTATCAAATACATATTTGCCAATATGATACATGGGAACTTCTTTGACTTTCTTTCCCTTTATCCTTCGCATGATAGCCTCTATACGCAGCAAGAGTTCTTCCATGCTGAAAGGTTTTGTCAAATAATCGTCCGCACCCACTTTAAAGCCTTCCAATATATCTTCTTTCATGTTTTTAGCCGTCAAAAAGATAATAGGAATTTCCGCATTTATTGCGCGAATATCCAGAGCTAAAGCAAATCCGTCTTTTTTGGGCATCATTACATCGAGAAGACAAAAATCGTATTTTCTTTCAGGGAAAGCTTTTGCTCCTGCTTCTCCGTTTGGAAACAGATCGGCATCGAAACCTTTGGCTTGCAGGTATTCTCTTAAGAGCAGCCCTAAATTTTCGTCATCTTCACACATGAAGATTTTCACTTTTTCTTCCATAATCACATAAATTTGTTTACGTTTAAAAATAACTTTTTCTTTACTCCTGTCTTATTGAACATACGGTAAACTGATGATGAATTTCGTTCCGGAATTTAGTTCACTTTCCGCTTTGATAGCGCCATTCAGTTCTTCTACAATTTTTTTCACATAAGCCAAACCTAAACCAAATCCTTTTACGTCATGTACATTTCCCGTATGCACCCGGTAGAAACGTTCAAAAATCTTTTTCAGATTTTCTTTTTTTATTCCGGGTCCATTGTCACGAATGCTGATCAATATCTTGTCGTCCACATTTTCCGTACGGGCGACTAATCGCAGGGGTATGTCCTGTTTACGATATTTCACTGCATTTTCCATCAGATTGAAAAGCACGTTGGTGAAGTGCATTTCATCTACATAAATCATCGACTCTACGGCTTCTAACTCCAATTCGAGCGTTCCGCCGCATTTTTCTACCTGTATATCAAAGATCTGCGCTACCTTAAGCAACAAATCATTAGCATCCAATTCTTTTATTTTCAGCATCGAACGTCCGTCTTCCATCAACGACATCTGTAAGACTTTGTCAATCAGGAACTGCAAGCGCTTGGTCTCGTCTGCAATCGTTCGCGTTATTTTATTGAAAGAAGGCGATTTGCTTAATGATCCGGTTTGTTCCAGCGTAGAAATAAAGTTCTCATCGCTTAACATCTGACCGGCAATAGAAATACCTGCAACGGGCGTTTTCAATTCATGAGTCATATTGCTGACAAAATCGGTCTTCATCTCGGATAGATGCCTTTGCTTCAAAATAATATAAAGCGTTATCGTAAAGACTACCAGCAGAAGTACCGAAAAAGCAATCGACGGAATAATGAATTTAATGAAACTTAATGCAAATTGGTTTCTTGCAGGAAAAATAACTTGCAAAATATATAACTTGGAAGCCGGATCGTTAGGAAACAGGATTTGGGAAAAAAGCCTTTCCGAATTAATCATATCAAAATCCGGACTCTTATATATGACGTTGCGATGATTATCAATTACCTTGTATTGAAAAGGAGTAGCTATGTTGTTGTTTGCCAGCTCTGTTTCAATGTACGCTTTTAACTGTTTGAAATTTATCCGTTCTTCTATCGGCTTTTCATCCGTTTTCATCAGTTGGCGAATGACTTCACTCAGCAAATTTTCACTGTTATTGTAGCGTTCGTACAATGATTCCTGAATGGACTGGGATTGGGAATTTATACTGCTTTTACCCGCTCCACGAATATTATTGGATTGGATAACAATATCTTCACTTATAATAATATCGAATTGCGTTGTCCATTTTTCCGAATTTTGAAGCCCCAATTGTTGTTGTCCTTTCGTTAAGATATTATCTATTGAGGAATTAGCTTTTCCTCCCGATTTTTTCCCCCATTTCAAGAGTTGCTCATTCAACAGTTGGGAAGTTTCGTCCAATTCCAGGTTGTGAGATACCTGATATAAGCTTCTCTTAACCGCTTCTTCAAATTGTACGTCTTGATTCGATACAATTTCACGGATATAATTTACTTGCAGGTATAATAATCCTACAAAAGCAATGATCATAAAACTTACAAGTAATCCAATAGTTGATTTTCTCATCTGTTGTTATACCTTTAATTGAGGAAACAAAGTAACAATTTTTTTGTTTAACATTTATCAAAAAAAATCCCAAAAATGAAAGAGATAAAAATAAATGTTTTTAACAAAACGGCAATAATGTTAATTTATTTCGTGGAAGTGTTAAATTTTTCATTTAGCTTATTTTGAGATTGCTTAACAATGCTATATATTGCTTAATTGCATCGTCAATTTCAGTTAAGAAAATAAACTCATCAGCGGTGTGGGAACGGGCGGAATTTCCGGGTCCGATTTTGATGGAAGGGAAATTCATCAGCGACTGATCAGACAGGGTAGGGGAGCCGAATGGGATCATGCCTAAGCCGATTGCTCGTTGTATCAAAGGATGTTCAGGCGCTATCCGGGATGAATTTAAACGGAAGGAACGGGCTTGCACTTCAGCTCCACAAGCGGCGGCTATCGTTTCAAAAAGCGCTTCGTTCGTATATAGTTCATTTGTCCGAATATCTACTGTAAACTTACATACGTCGGGGATCACGTTGTGTTGTGTTCCCGCCTGCACTCCTGTTACGGTCATTTTCACGGATCCCAACAAGGGGCTTACCGCAGGAAAATGCTGGTTTTGAAACCATTCAATCACGGGGATTGCTTTATAAATAGCATTTTCCCCTTCATTTCGGGCTGCATGTCCGGATTTGCCATAAACGGTTCCATCTAAAACCATCAAACCTTTTTCGGCAATTGCCGGTTGCATGGAGGTTGGTTCGCCGACCACTCCCAAATCAATTGGCGGCAATTCGGGCAAAACAGATTCAACGCCATTTTTCCCTGAGATCTCTTCTTCGCACGAAGCCAAAAAAATAAAATTATTTTCTTGCCGCGTTTGCGTTAAAATCATAAAGGCTTGGAGCAGCGAAACGACTGAAGCGCCGGCGTCGTTACTTCCCAAGCCAAAAAGTTTTCCATCTTCTTCAAGCGGGAAAAAAGGATCTTTTGTCCAACCGGCTACCGGTTTTACCGTATCAATATGCGAATTAAGAAGTATGGTCGGCTTTTTCGCATTCCAGTATGGCGACATCAGCCAAACATTATTCCCTTTTCGCAGGGGATAATATTTTTTTTCTTTTAGCATAATTTCCATAAAATCAGCTAATTGATTTTCATCTCTACTGATAGAAGGTATGGAAATAAGCCGCTTTAATAAATCAACCGCGTCATAAAAAAAGGCATCAATATTCATATAATAATAAACTTTGATGCAAAGTTAGAATAAAAATTGTATATTTGTGGCTGTTTTTGAATATTAAAATGGAATATAATCATTTATCACAATTAGTTCGTCACCATGCTTCGCAGTTTGGAGACCAGGAAGCGTTGAAAATACGCGATAAAGAAACCGGCGTCTGGTCTTCAGTCTCCTGGGAGGATTTTTCAAAAAAAATTACTGCTGTTGCCCGTTCTATGTGTCATACGGGCGTCAAGCCCCGGTCAAATATCGGCGTTTATTCCCAAAATATGGCTGAATGTTTTTACATTGATTTCGGGGCGTTTGCTAATCGGGCGACCGTAGTTCCAATGTATGCAACTTCTTCGGTTCCACAAATAACCTATATGATTGAAGAAGCTGAAATTCAATTGCTGTTTGTCGGCGAACAGCAACAATACGATAACGCATGGCAAGTGTTTCAAGCCAGTAATTTTCTGAAGCAGATCGTTATCCTGGACAAGAGTGTCGTAAAAGCTCCAATGGATAAAACGTCCATGTATTTTGATTATTTCAGTTCGCCGAAAAACCGTTCTTCGCAAGACATGATTGCGGTGGACAGGCGGATGAAGGAAGCGCGAAATGAAGACATCGCTCATATTATTTATACTTCAGGAACAACCGGAGAGCCTAAAGGAGCAGTGATAACTCATGATAATTATTTGGAAGCCTTTCGATTGCATGACATCCGGTTGTCGTATCTTCCACAGCGGTTTCTTTCCATCAGCTTTCTGCCTTTGGCTCATATTTTTGAAAAAGCGTGGTCGATAATGTGTTTGCATCGAGGTTGTACTGTGGCGGTAAATCTTGATCCGAAAGAAATAACAACTTCAATTAAGGAAATCAAACCGGAAGCGATGTGCAGCGTACCCCGTTTTTGGGAAAAAGTATATGCCGGCGTTCAGGAAAAAATAGAGGGTTCCAATTTTTTTATTCGGGCAATTTACCAAAATGCAGTCGATACGGGAAGGAAATATAACATTGACTATATAAATAAAGGTAAAAAACCATCCATGTTTTTGAAATGGAAGTATGGTTTTTACTCAAAAGTTGTTTATTCCAAATTGAAAAAAGTACTTGGCATAGAAAGAGGCGTAATTTTTCCTTGTGCCGGAGCTATGCTTTCAGAACCTATTGTCACGTTTCTACGTTCGGTGGACATTCCATTGATAGTTGGCTATGGATTAACCGAAACGACTGCTACTGTCGGTTTCTTTCCTCCCAACGATTTTGAATTGGGAACTGTGGGTACGGTGCTGGATGGGATAGAAGTTAGAATCGGCGAAAACAATGAAATTCAGGTTAAGGGAAAAACGGTCATGAGCGAATACTATAAGAAGCCGCAGGAAACGGCCGCTGTATTTACCGAAGACGGCTGGTTCAGAACGGGGGATGCAGGAAGTTTGACCGAAAAAAACGGTATTATCCTGACTGAAAGGATTAAGGATTTATACAAAACTTCTAATGGGAAATACATTGCGCCACAACAATTGGAAGGACGCCTGATGGATGATAAATATATTGATACCGCAATTATTATCGGCGACCAGAGAAAATACGTCAGCGCGTTGATTGTTCCTGCCTATGATGAGTTAAAAAAATATGCCTCCGAGCAGGGAATCAGGTTTGAAAATATTCAGGAATTGTGTCATAATAAAACTATTATTGAATTATACAAAACTCGTATTGGCGCTATGCAGAATGAATTTGCCAACTATGAGCAAATCAAGCGGTTTACTCTTTTACCCGAACCTTTTTCAATTGATACGGGAGAATTAACGAATACGCTGAAGATGAAGCGGTTATTTATTGCGGAGAAATTTAAGGAGAGTATTGATCAAATGTATAGTGAGTAAAAAATTCTCAGCATTATGAGTAATATAGTTAGATTTAGTCAGGTTGAAGAAAAGATTATCAATATACGTAATCAGAACGTGATATTGGATAGTGATGTAGCGACATTGTATGGCGTTGAAACGATGCGTATTAATGAAGCGGTAAAAAATAATCCGGATAAATTTCCGAAGGGCTATATTTTTGAATTGAGCAAAAAAGAAAAACAAGAGGTTATCGAAATTTTCGATAACCCTAAAATTAAGTTTTCTCCGGCATCGCCCAAGGCATTTACCAAAAAAGGCTGCTACATGCTGGCTACCATTCTGAAAAGCGAACAGGCAACTCAAACCACGATTTCTATCATTGAGGCTTTTGAAAAGATGCAAGATATGTCAACGGCGATAGTTGAATTGATGAAAGATCATGAAAACGAACAAAAGCAAAAGACATTAATACAGAAAGGCGAAGAACTGTTTGGCGACATTATAGGAAGTGCACTTGATATAGTCGATACCGAAACGAGTTTTGAGTTAAACCTCGCTGCATTTAAAATTAAACATACGGTAAAACGAAGTAAAAATGTAAATAACAATAAAAAACAATAAAATCTAAAATATTCCGTAATTCCCTGCAAAATAAAAAATAAGTAATCTATAATATATTTACTAACAATGACTTATAGGTATTTAACCGTACCCTCGCTGGGAATCGAACCCAAATTTTCGGTTTAGGAAACCAACGTTCTATCCATTGAACTACAAGGGCTGTTGCTTTTAGTGTGCAAAAGTACTACAAATATTTAGAAAATGCAAGAGGGAAATGGATTCAAAATTTTTAAAATTTTCATATTTGCAATATTATTCATACCTTTGTGGCAAAATAATTGCCTATGGTATAAAAACTGCGTTATAATACGCACATTTTAGACATATTTGGAAAAAGCGTTTAGCTTATATTCTTGTGTTTACGAAATCTGAACAATTTCAAATCCAACCAAGAGGAGGGTGAAAACGTTCACGTTGAAGCGTGGACTTTTCTTATTATTTGGTTGGATAGGTAGTTCAGAACCTCGTAGCACAGATAAAAGAGTTTCGTCCGCGTTTTTTTTATGTGCGTATGTGAAATATTTTAGAGGACAAAAATGTGAATTATAAAAATTAATTAATCCTTTAAACATTAAAAATTTATGAACTTAAAATTATCAATTGTTAATTATCAATTGTCAATTCTTCTATTATTATTTTTCGCTTTGCCGCTCAAGGCTCAAGTAACGATTGGAGCGCAACAGGCTCCGCACAGCTATTCCCTGCTGGAACTGACAGCAACTCAAAAGGCTGGCGGCCTCCGTTTGCCTATGTTGTCAAACGATGAGCGTGATGCCCTCAATCTTACTTCCGATTCGACGGAAGCCAGTGGACTTTTTATCTACAACACCGACATCAATTGCGTAGAATTTTGGTCGGGCGGCAAGTGGATAGATCTTTGTAACAACACTGCTCCTGCTTTTACTGCAAATAACAGCATTACGCTAACTTCAGGTACGAATATTCAAACCGTATGCAGCGGCGCTGGCATTATTCCGATTCAATATTCTACTACAGGCGCAACTGGCGCTACAATTACCGGCCTGCCTCCCGGTGTAGTAAGCGCTTGGGGTATTTCATCAGGGGGGAACGGGGGTATAACCATTAACGGCGCTCCGACAGCAAGCGGCAATTATACCTATGTCATAATATTAACCGGTGGAAGCGGAACCGGCGTAGCTATCGGAACAATAACGGTAAACCAGGTTCTAAGCGCAATATCCGGCGCTAATGGCGTAACAAAAGGCGCTACCGACTTGACTTATTCTGTAACCCCAGTATCGGGTGTAACAACTTATACATGGACAGTGCCCGCAGACTGGTCAATAACAGCAGGTCAGGGAACCGCCTCCATAACGGTTACATCCGGTACTACCGAGGGACACGCCGGAGCAATTACCGTAACAGCGAACAACGGTAACTGTACCGGAACAAGTACATTGGCTGTTAGTGTTGGTTGCCCTGTTAAAACGCTTGGCGGCGGTTGGCTTACGTTTATGTGTTACAATTTGGGCGCAGCAGATGCGGTAAAATCTCTGACTCCTGCCCAGCAGGCCAATTACACTCCGATTACCGATGAATACGGCGACTATTACCAGTGGGGTCGCGTAGCTGACGGACATCAATTAAGTACTTCTGACGCTATACTTGGTCCTGTTACAACCTTTGACAGTAAAGGACAGGCTATTGGCGATACCATTGGCAAGTTTATAATGAGCAGCACCGGCGATTGGCGCAGTCCTCAGAACAACAATCTTTGGTCTAACGATGGTAAAGGTGTTGCTGATCCTTGTCCTGCCGGTTGGCGCGTTCCTACTAGATCTGAATGGCTAAGGATAGGAAATGGCGATGAAAATGCGATATATTCAGGCAATACGAGTATTTCGGGTAATAGATGGGACTGGGCTACCAACAGAGGCTATACCAATGGTGGTTTCTTGGTCACCCCTCCGAATAGTAGCACTCCTGCGCTCTTCCTGCCTGCTTGTGGGTTACGTTATTATATCAATTTCCAAATCCTGAGTCCAAGCAGTAGTGGGGCAAACTATTGGAGTAGTAGTGTTTTAGGAACAAACCTCGCTTACGACATGGGCTTCACCAATCCGGATCTACATTTAGGCCAGAACACAAACCGAGGTAACGGATGCAATGTCCGGTGTATTGTTGAGTAATTCGGAAAATCGCCCCATTTGAAAGGGTTTTTGGGGTAAAATTCCGTGTAGAGACAGGGCGCGCCCTGTCTCTACTTATTTAGTTATCCTTTTCTATCTCCTTAATCTGATTAGCCTTTAATGATTTTGCATTCATAGATTGGTGAGTCGCATTTTTCCATCTGGGGCTTTCATTTTTTAAACCGTGACAAACTGTCACGGTTTCATTTATACTAAAATATTGCACTATTTTTCCGTTATCCATTGAAATTTTACTATCTTTATGGCTAATTTGATATAAAAAATAATCTCATGAAAATTTTCAATTTATTTATTACCTGCTTTATTTTATCATTACAGGTATTGCAAGCGACCGACAATCCTTTGTGGTTGCGTTATCCAACTATTTCGCCCGACGGTTCGCAAATTGCATTTTGCTACAAAGGCGATATCTATACCGTGCCGGTTTCTGGCGGTGAAGCCAAACAAATTACTATGCATGTCGCCCACGATTACATGCCGGTGTGGTCGCCCGACAGTAAAAACATCGCATTCGCCAGCAACCGTTTTGGCAATTTCGATGTATTTATCACTTCTGCTGACGGTGGAAATGCGAAACGCCTGACCACTTTTTCAGGAGCGGAAGCGCCATACGCTTTTACTCCCGACGGAAAATATGTCGTTTTCGGCGCGAAAATTCAAGCGCCCGCTGCGAGCGCCGCATTCCCTTCTGCAGTGATGTCCGAGTTGTACAAAGCGCCGGTTTCGGGTGGTCGTCCGGAGCAAATCATCGCCACTCCGGCTGAAAATATTTTTTTCGCAAAAGATGGTCAGCGATTTATCTTTCAAGACCGCAAGGGACAGGAAGACCGGTTGCGCAAACATCATAAATCGGCTGTTACAAGGGATATATGGATA
>Ga0123357_10013373_pt1 | contig 10649 bp, 9 predicted proteins | sample TergutEmb28metaG_FD_89873 | JGI IMG/M metagenome (GOLD analysis project Ga0123357, IMG submission 89873) | Embiratermes neotenicus P4 segment gut microbial communities from Petit-Saut dam, French Guiana - Emb289 P4 | ecosystem: Host-associated > Arthropoda: Insects > Digestive system > Gut ...
GAGGAGTCACACTTGCAAATACAACCTTAGTTTGGGCTCAAGATGGTGGGCCCAAGTTTCAGCCACTATAGCAGTTCTTGCAACATATTGCAAAAGTTAATTGACATTTGCTTCCATTGCATCTTTGTGTGCATCTGCTGGGATTTTTGGCAGTCAGTATGCACAGACTTTGGAATAGCCAAACTATTCTACCACTTCCGTTACACTGCCTTTACTGATGTTAATATATTATCTTATGTGACATTCTGCGTGTATTGATTCATCAAATTGGAGGATGTTGTCAGGAATTACTGCAATTCAAGGGTGACCACTTAGTGGTTTTTCATGAAGTTCTCCAGTTTTAACTTATTTAATCGGTCTTGCCCGTCATCGAAGAATATTCATGCCAGCAGTGTCACTGCACACTTTGAGCAAACAACTGTGAATACAAGTCTGCTTCTGACCCTCAGCAACCAAGAACTTTATTATTGCTTGTTTATATTGCACAACAGTCTTCTATGTTAGAATCAACCATAGTTTGCGATCTATTGAGTGACTATTGGAAAATGTTTGAGAATGATCAAGGACTTTCCATAAAGGAAGAAGTTAAGGAGACAAAAAAATAGGCTTTTCTTTTTTACTGTCCTTGATAGATACTTCAAAGATTTGGTGTATGTGTCTGTAATATCTGAAGAGCGGCATAACATAGCTATATAGTGTGCCTGAGTCAAAGTTTGTGGAACTTATTGATCAAGATTACAAAAGATAACTTTGACATGTTTTTCGTGATAATACATTTACACACAACACTGCACTATAGTATCAGGCAACAAGTTTAGTCTTATTCCAAGTCATCATATAGACCATATCTCTTCAAGAACTATAGTTAATTATTAAAAAGATATGGTCTGTGATTACTTCGAAAAAATTGAAACTTGTTGCTTGTTAGATTATATGTTAGTGTTATGTGTGACCATACTATCACAAAATACATATTGATTAGTACCGGTGGGAATGAATCACCTTAATAAAGATAACTGTGGAAATAAAATGGCAATACCGGGTTTATATTTAGTGCCTTCAAACAAAGAGTTTGTTGATGTATTATGCTTTAGCACACTGCCAACTTCAATGTTTTGACTAAGGCACTATTTCAATAGTTATACAGTTAATGCCATTAATCCTCTTTCCTTTCAGCCTAAATGGAGCTCACTATGTTTGTTTGTGTTTAGAATGAGTGTTGTAATGTTTCTTATGACTTTCATACAGCACCAGTCACGTGATTTATCATTTTATGTGTGACAGGGCACGTAATCCGTCAGTTACACTGCACTTTGAAACCAATCTATGATGACAATTGCCATCTATGCTCTGTCTGCCATTTCTGTACTTTAAATCCATTGATGTTTGGAAGGCTTCAAATGTTTTGTGCAAGATTAACTGTTCTTTGTCTGCCACAATTGTACTTTAATCCACGGCTCTTTGGAAAGCTTCAAACTTCTGTGAAAAATTGTCCACTGTATTTTCATGTCATTAGAGAAATGTCTTATCTATGTGTCATTGTAGGTCATGGCTGACTAATGTTTGAAATTACAGCATTTTTGGAGAAAGAATGTCTCCCACCATTTCCTGACATTCTTAACAAATTCTACCCATTAATTCACAAATGCCCTGTGTTGTTTTTACAGCAGTTTCTGAATACGTCAGTTCTGTCACTTATTTTTAGGAGTGTTTTACTGTTAACAGCACACAAAGACCACATAACATTTCAGAAACAGTTTCTAAAATGTGTGGTGTGGTGTTGTGTTTTGACTGTAGAAAAAGTCCGATGATATGTGAGTGATAGAATTGACATTAACAATTGTCAAAAATGCATAATTTTATGAAAAAAATTCACATAGCATATAATTTTTTTACTAAAGAACCTTTGAGCACACAGCATAGCCCTATGTATGTGTGTACATAAACATGGAATACAAAAGCTTGTCTTGTGATATGTCTCAGCAGGGACTGTGGAGAAGTAGTGGGATAGCATGCAATTAAGTGTGGTCTGTGCTTATAGGATTGTCCCAAAATATATACACTGGAAACTTGTTTTTCAGCAGCTCTCAAATTTTTTGTTATTAAAATTGCCTGGGAGAGCAGATTTTTCCCTTGACTAGTGTGCCACATTTCATATTCATTGTGCCACCAGTAGTATTTGTCAGCAAGTTTTGCGTTGTTATATTGTGTTTAACCATTTAGAGATGAAGTGTGAGAATGAGGGAAAGAATAAAATGTATGGGGAGAAAGATGGTGCAGTGAGTGACTGCTGTTATAGGGGGGGGGCTTCATTTTGGTGAAAATTTTGAAGTCCATTTTGGGGATGGCTGCATGAGGAACATGCAGTGGAACATTGATGCCATTACCAACTCGACATTTGCTCTAGAGCCAGCCCAGGAAAACCTCTGGAAGATATTTGACAGGAGACCATGAGTCTTGTTGAAGTCGCTCGCTTGTCCTCATGAATGTGTGGTTTTTCACTGGCTCAGTAAACAAAAATCTGATGATTTATTGCACTTCAGAGTGATATGTTTTATATTGGAAACAGGGACAGCACTGAAATAAGAATTAACGCGATATATGAGTTACATTTACATTTTCTGTGTCGTGCATACATCATTACTGTTTACTAGTCCATGCCCAACACTGTTGCCATCTCGTCATTGGGAAAGTCATGAACAAGTGCAAAGAATGTTTCCAGTGTAAAGAATAGTACTAGGAAGATGAATAAAATTATAAAAAGAAAACAAAGATAAAAAATTAGTCCAGGAAATAAGTCTTTGAGAATGTCCCTGAAAGTGCAGGACGTATGGTCATCTTACTGTGCCCTGGAGCTCAAAGGTGACTTCATTGGACTCCATAAGGTAACACTAGTGTTCATATGATCAGGACTATTTTTATAGTGAACTTAAAGCTACATTATTTACATTTTGAATCCACAATGAAAATGTCAGGGGATGTTCTCTATAAAAATGGTTATACATTTTTTAGACAGCCTATACTATGCATACTATCTCAAAAATATTAGCACACGTTTTGTGGACTTAGCATAAATATTGTGACACCCAAAGCCATTTTATTTTAGTAGGGTTGTACATTATATGTGCTTGGATGCTTAACTGTTGCTAGAGGTTACATAAATGCATTTGCAAGGATGTTAATTATGCATTGGTTGTTGTAGTAAAAGAAAAGCCTGCGAGGACATATCAGTAGAGCTATCCCATTTCAGACCTGGGCATAACTTTTGGGCTCCAGGAGGTTCAGGCTCCCAGAATTTCTAGACAATTGGCACATTAAAGTTTTCAGCCCTACACACTGGTCCCATTTAACCCTCAGGAGATATCCCTGGTACTAATTTCTGCTTCTAGCCCTGGACCATGGTGCGGTCAGGAGGTTTAAGTCAATGAAAAATCCAATGAGTCAATCGGAAATCGAACCCGCGACCTTCCAGCTTGTAGTGCACTGCCCCAAAGCGTGCGTTGGTGATTTCGGTTCTCAACTGAAAACATGTGGCACGATCAAAACTCATTTCGATTGATTCGCAATACAACAGCCTCATCCCCACTGGCATCACAGCGATTTGCGCCGAACAATTACTTCGCATTACCGACTTTTTGCGACAAATATTTGTGCGCGGCGCTCGGCTTAACTTTGGCAGTTGGCCGTGTCGGCTAATTTATTTTTGTGTTCGCAGACAGTGGCTAGTTTTGTGTAACAGTATATCCATTCAGCAGATATGCGTCTTAACAGCGAGAACGAATCCAAGAAACCGCTGTGGTTGTGTCCTTGGATTACGTAATTGTGTTAGTACCGGCGTCATAAGCACTCAACAATCAGTCAACATTTTTTTTTGTTTTCTTACCGCCCTATTTATTTGCTGAGCCCGGATATTGTATATATCAAACACGCATTAACATATTTTGTAGCAAACAAAAGTACCCTTACAGCTGGAATATATCGATTCTACATCAAACGACAAAAGTTAGTTACATCGGATTAGATAGTTTACGTGATATTGTTTCGTATGGTATCCTGTTTTCCCACTCACGAAATCTGGCCGTCCTAATCAGGTGTTTTAATTTAAATGTAAAGTGGATATGACTGCATTCTCCTCACTCCTTGAGTGAGTCTAGAAAAGGGGTAATAGAGAATGCTTCTGTAATCTTGGGCGTATTAGGAAAGTGCACTCATTCGTTCCGGTTTAATGCCCCACAAAACTCGGCTCGGGAAGTCATTATTTTCCGAAATTTTCCACGTCATTAAAAATACGAAATTTGTGGAAGTGCATCCAAATATTTTGACTTTCCCACAGTGGGAGAAAACGTCTATAGCAGTAGGACAGCCATCAACCATCCACTAGCAGGAAGGAATAGGGTAGGAAGATTAAGAATTCAAACAAGATATATGTTTCATTCAAACACAACAATTTATTACACAAAATTATGCTCCCGGCTACATGTTTCGACTCTAATGAGTCATCAGGCCATCCAAAGAACTAATCCAAGGTGTATATATATATATATATATATATATTATATACCTTGGATTAATTCTTTGGATGGCCTGGTGATGAATCATTAGAGTAGAAACATGTTGTCTTGAGCATAATTTTGTTTAATAAATTGTTGTGTTTGACTGAAACATATATCTTGTACGAATTAGATAAACACATCGGGGTGACTATTGCCAAAATATTAGCTTGTCAAGTTCGTTCCATCAATCTGTATAAAAACTTGAGGTCCAAGTTATTGAAATGCTGTGCTAACATCTACTTTAATTAAACAGTGCCTTAATATAAAGGCGGTCTTAAAATACTAAACGAGCTTTTGGGATCCCAAAACGCACTCTAATATATTATATACCTTGTATTAGTTCTTTGGATGGCCTGATGATGACTCATTAGAGTCCAAACATGTTGCCGGAAGCATAATTTTGTGTAATAAATTGTTGTGTTTGGCTGAAACATTTATCTTGTATGAATTAGATGAGCACATCGGGATGACTACTGTCAAAAAGAGTGATTATGACGCTTGGGCTGAGAATTCGAAGATCGAGGAACGAATTTATATAGAGAAATTATTAAGTGAACCGAGTGTCTGAGTTTGATTCTAATCGTGCTTCTTCATTCCCCCCCCTTTCTTCTCATTATTATTATTATTATTGTATCTGTGTGTCATATATTTTATCAGTTATCTCGCTATCGTAATGTATATAAATTGCTCGTTTTTTTATTTCTTGATGAGCTAACAATTTGTTCTACCATCTTCCATCACGTACATGTTATTAAGTGTTGTGGTTTTGTTGTTTAAAACCACCCACTGCCAAGCACAGGAGTCGTTTGCGGTCCTGAAAGCAAGACAGAAACCCCATTCTTCAAAAAGGTTTTTGTAACTGAAATATAAAGTAAAGGAAATAGAAAAAATAATAATTGTTACATTATACGTGTAAATTGCGCTCGTTTAGTGAGAAAGTGCTACCGGAAAGTGGGCCGAGAACCTTTCTCGGCCCGTCTATTGCAAACGCACTCAGTTCGGAGCTAAATGGCGCTAGATGAAATTGTTTGGTAGTTTTGTGTTCTGGGTAATAGATGGTGCTGCCGACCGGTAGTGTCAAAGTCCGTAATTCCGACGATATCGAAGAGATGCACAACCCCATATGCCGATGTCAGTCTGTCACTTATACAGTGATTTGTGCAACAGTATTATGTTGTACAAACGGTATGGGAGTTCGTATTAACCGTGTGACATTTGTGTTAGGTGAATAGTACTGTGCATTCATGTTTTTGTTAGTTGTTTTGCAGGAAAGTAGCCTCTTGTTTTTATGATCTTTGGATTTCAGTTCGTGGGTTTGTGAGCGGACATTTTCTATTTTTGCATCAGTGAATTCTAAGTGTACGGAAATATTTGTGATTAATTGTGTAGAATGCTTCCCTTTTAACTTTTTAATACTTTGTTGACGGTAAAATATAGCGTGTGTATCTAGAATATAAGCGGTGTGGACGTTTTGTGTTTGTGAATAGTGTACTGACTAAAAATAAAGTAATCTGTGATAAAAACAGTAACCCAAATTGTTGAACAGAAGGCTCAGATAGAAATAGAAGTTTCAGAATGTCTGTTTCAGCGTTAGGTGGAAAAAGTCACGAGAAGCATGATTCAGTTTCGGAAGGTAAGTGAAATTCAGTAAGCGACTTAAGTACGGTGCTGTTGAATGTGAAGAGTGCAGCTGCATCGCAATAACCCGTTTTAGCGTTATATGGGCAAACTGTTTTGTGTGTCAGCTGTCATGTTTGTTTACATCGCGCTGTGTAAGTAGTTCGAATATTGTATTGACGGGTTCAGTAAGGGAGTGTAGTTTGCCGGTTATTTACAGTTTGGTAAATGCTGGTTTTAACTAGCTTTATGAAGAGCAGTTTAGTGTCAACTTGCGTTTCGTTATCTCACGGTCCTGCATAGTTTGTATCGTATTAAAATTACGTTGGACTGCAGCGTTTCCAAGAAGCGTCCAGTTCTGTACGCAACTGTCTGCAGTTAGTAAAATAATGTAGTTATGGAATGCGCGTTTCACATTCGTTACAAGCTCTGGGACCTGAAGAGCCTCTTGTCCAAAGGGTATTGGGGTCGCATTCTCCAGGGTAACGTCGCTTGAGCCGTAAGCACACCTCAGTCTAGTGCCAACATTCGTAACTCACGGAGTTGTATGAGTACTACTTTATACATGTTCATGGTGTGATCCTTAATCCCAGGGGTAATTGTTCTGTCATAGAATAAAACTGTGACACTCATTTTATAAGAGTTTATTTTATAAATACTCAGGTTTAGAGAGTACAAAATTTGTTTCTAGGTGCTTAGAAAGTGTAATCAAGCCAAAGAATTGAAAAGAGCCGTGTAATTGATTGAATTTAGTCCTTGTGGTAGTTGTGAAACTGTATCAATTCATGCTAAATTCATACTATCTTGTTTTTGTAGGCTTGGCTGAAAAGGCGTGAAGAACATACATCACAACTTAAATTATTGTGAGATGTTTATTGACAGTGACTTTTATAGTTATGCAATGTTGAATAATATTCATGCATTAGGTTATTGATGGAGATGGATAGTGATTTACATTAATGCAGACTTTCACCAGATGTGAAATGGGAAGCAACCAGGGCCTATAATAATACTTCAGTTGTTAATGGGTGTGGAATGGGTGGCAGGCATGGCCTTTATTAATCTTGAATTTTTTAATGGGTGTAAAATGGGAGGTAGCCACTACCTGTATTAATCTTTTATTTTCCTGTGCTCAGGTGGATGCATAATGGCATATCACAACCTGTTACCACACTTGTCTAAGGGCATGAGATCTTTTGTGAAGGAGTTTTCTTTTCATACTACTCTGCCAGGCACTATTGATGATTTGGTGTTAATGTCCTTGTTCGGAGGCACCTCATTCTCTACTGCAGCTGTGATTTTTAGTGTGGGGTGTGATTCTGGAAGAGCATGTAGTGTGGTGGGAGGGTGGGTATGGATGTGGTGTGTGTAAATTTTAGATTATGTGACCATTCCTGTCTACCTATGTAGCACTCCTGTAATCACACTCATTATTTTGTTTTCTATTCATTATGGCAAAATTTGCTATAGAAATGGATAAGTTCAGAAGATAAGTGCAAATAATGTGCTCTACTTATACAGCTTTTATTCTTTAGTGGGCAGTGAAACCCAGAAATAATCTGCATATATTTAAAGCCGGAAGGAAGTAAATACTTAAACTGTTATTATGGCAGCTTCTTTAGATTTTATCCATTGTCTACGATTTGAAATACAACATTTTGGACACAGCCTGACAGAATAGGTATCTTCATTTTGTGAAGGTTAGTGTGTTCTGGGATGTGATGCCATGTAGTGTGCTACATGGAGGCAGCATGTTCCTCTGAAATGTTGATGTGCATTGCCTGGAAGGTAGTAAGTTACAGTCACAGCTGTGAAAACCTCAGTCCATATTGTAGTTGTTCACATAATTGCAAAAAGCAACTATTAGCTACATCAAGTCTGCCTGTTCACATGGAACATCTCTGCTCCCACTGAATAGATTTTCATGAAATTTGATATTTGAGAATTTTTTTTTGAAAATCTGTCAAGAAAATTGGAGTTTCATTAAAATTTGACAAGAATAGCAGGTACTTTGCATGAAGAGATAAGTACATTTATGATAATTCCTTTTGCAGTTTTTCTTAGAATGAGAAACGTTTCAGACAAAATTTATGGAGAATCAAAATGTATATTTTATTTGCAATAACATTTTTACAAAAATTGTGCCATTTATGAGATAATGTGGAAAAATATGGTAGAGCCAGACAAGTCACAGATGACAATATGGCGCATGCAAATTGCATATTGGATAACTAAGGCTACAGACACGTACTCAGAATATGTAATATTTATTGCTTTTCCATGGCAACAGTGGTTACACAAACATGTCTCAATGTTATGTTTATGCATACATTGCCTTTCTTGTTTATATCTTGTTGTGTTAGGCACAGCCAGTCTCTGAAATGTAATGATTTTTATAATGTTATATTTTAAATCACAGATGATGGATAAAGTTCAAATAATTATCTCCTATTGGGTTTCTGCCTCATTAGTGCTTAAATATTCACCATTTTGGAGGAACATACTGCCATCTTTAGTGTGAACGAATTGGTTCAAATTCATGCCAAACATGCAGAGGAAGAATCTTGTCATGTAAGGACAATTTGAGTGTGTTTGAGCAATAATTTCTATTAGATGTTGCAACATTTAAGCAGTACATATTGCAGAAAATAAAAAAAAAAAAAAGTTCTATTTCATCAGCAACTGTTGTGAAAACCAAAGAACTAATGTTGGTAAAGTTGTAATAGAATACAGCAGTAATAATATTAATGATAATGTGGCGGTGGTGGTGGTGGTGCCGGTGGTGGTGCCGCCTCTGCTGCTGATATTGACAACAACAACAATACTGCTGTTAGAGTAATCTTTTAGAAATATGCTGACATTTCTCAGAAATCTTGTTCATGGCATCCCAGGGTAGAAGAAGAAGCTGTGTATGGGGAATAACAGTGCAGTATATCTGAAAAGACAGGATAACTAGGGGTTATTGGGGAGCCAGTAGATGAGAGCCATCAGGGGTGGAGGATTACCTTACTAGTAGAATATGCAAGCTTGGGGTGGGTGTATGGATAAGTCAGCCTGAGATAAACACCAGAAAATGGCAGAATGTTAGTTAATGTGGGTAGGTGATCAGGAACCGGTTGGAGATAAAAACATGCATGGCTGAAGGGAAGATTTAGGAATGAATTATAAGAGGTAGGAAATGATTTTTTTACAGGTTGCACCAGATTAATGGAGGGGTTAAAATCAGAAAGCTGTTTAGGAAGGGGAGCTATTGGAACATGGCTCTGACAACCCCCTCATTGTTTTTTTCATCGCTGAATAAAGTGTGAAAGGACTCAAGGGTATGCTGCATTAATCCTATCACATATTAACTATAACATGTTCTGTTGCATTTTCTGTTTTTTAAAGTGTCTGTTTCCTGGCAGTAAGATTGAAAGACACAGTGAAGTAAATTTATTTAGGAGTACATAAATCCCAGGTGGCAGGTTGCCTGTACAACTAAATTTTGTGTGGTGGTGCTTAATGTTTGTGGGCCATCAACTTGCTTCGTCTCATCTTTCTGGCACCTAGAATTTGGGGGTGACTCATAGAGTTATGGAAAATTTGTGGATTCCTGTATTAATTTAAAACTTGATAAAGGTTACACTGTTTTTCATAGATACTGTCAACATTTTTACATTAAAACTCTTTTCTTCCTTCAGGTTGTCAGTTCTAGAAGTCTCTGGCATGGTTGTTGTGGTTATTTGCTGGTCTCTTATGTGTAGGTCTGAGTTTGATCCCAGGTCAGTGGTGGGCAGAATGGTAATGGGATTGGTTTTTACCCATGTACTTCAGTTTTTCATTATCAGTATCACTCCACTGATGTTCTGTAATTTCTCACTGACACTGTGTAACCCAGTAATTGACATTGTCATTAAGTAACACTTACTCATGCACTAATTTGTACAAAAAGAATGTTTTGGCTGCTAGTTTCTGAATGGTATCATATTCACTGAGCACTGACAGTGTTTTTTCCTTCATATGCGAATCCTGGGAAATTGTATTTCCATCATTTAGATATGGTATGCTGTTCTTAGATTACAAATGAGATACACAATGCCATTTTATTAGGTGCCATTAATTTAGGTATCATGGCCATCCAGTTATCACAGGCAAGTTACCGAACATGTTGGCAAGTACATTTTTAAGTCTTTGTTTAGATGAGTGGTTCTCACTCATCCTTCCTTAACCGGAAACCCTATTTGTCTTGACAGTTTTATAGATGTGTGACCACAGGCATACGAACATGCAGATTTCTTGAATTAGAGTTTTGAAATTAAATTATGTTGAGTGACAGATCGAAAACATACACACACACACACACCACACTATAAGTGTGTGTGTGTGTATATGTTCACCCTTTCACCCCCCCCCCCCCCCCCTTATTTATTTATCCAAAGTTTTCTTTACTTATTTTTTTTTTTTGTTTGCATTAAACGAGTCTGAGGAGTATATAAACGA
>Ga0123357_10013376_pt1 | contig 10648 bp, 5 predicted proteins | sample TergutEmb28metaG_FD_89873 | JGI IMG/M metagenome (GOLD analysis project Ga0123357, IMG submission 89873) | Embiratermes neotenicus P4 segment gut microbial communities from Petit-Saut dam, French Guiana - Emb289 P4 | ecosystem: Host-associated > Arthropoda: Insects > Digestive system > Gut ...
AACTAACTAACTAACTAACTAACTAACTAACTAACTAACTAACTAACCAACCAACCAACTAACTAACTAACTATCCAACCAATCAAGCAACCAACTAACCAATCAACTAACTAACTAACTAGGTATCTAGGTAATCAACCGATCTACTAAATAACTCCTAGAGTCAGAGTCTTTCATGAGACGCTATTATGTTGCTAGTCGAGAAATTCCCGCGTTATATGGAACTCGAAGCTTCGTTGCGGCTTCATTTGTCCCTGTGCCAAGCAAGACGAATTCATTCCCTTCCTCCTTCCCAAATAGCCATCCTGAGAACTCATTTCCGTAGTATGATTTTCATTCCGTACTAGGAATATGTACAAATATAATTTTAAAATCATGCTGTGACTCTGATTGTTCTAATCATAGATGCATTGAATCCACTTCAGTAGGTGTGTGCACTCTGTCAACTTAGTTTTTTAGGCGCGTTCGCAAAATTACGAAAAACGACTCTTATCTTCTTCATGTCCGTCGTTTGTGCGTCCGTCCGCATGCGAGCAACTTGGTTCCCACTGGACGGATTTTCATGCAAATTTGATGTTTGGGCATTTTTCGAAAATCTGTTGAGAAAATTCACCTTCCTTTAAAATATGACAAGAATAACAGGCACTTTATGTGCAGACGTATTTATATTTATGATACCATGTCGATAGTATTCCTAGAGGGAGAAATATTTCACACAGATGTTGTAGACAAAATCAGATTAAACGTTTGGTAATCAATAAACTTTGTTACGAAATTCGTGCTCTTTATGAGGCAATGTGGAAAAACATGGTCGAACCAGACAGGTCACAGATGATAATACAACACGGCGCATGCTCCTTTCACGCTGCGTACCTAAGGCTGTAAACATATAATCAGAATACGTAATACTTATTGCTTTTTCACTGAAATAACGGCGATGCTAACGCGTATTGATATTACTTCGTACGTAAATTGCCTGCCTTGTTAGGCATTGCTGAGAATTTTGGTTGCTACAGGATTTAATTACAACGAAACTGTACAGGTTAAATAAAAAGATAAACGTTTTCCCTTTACAGGCTCGGTGTGACCCAGAGGGTGAGTAGAGGTATAGCTCTACTCTTCCATGACCGCGGCACTAGAAGGGGGTGAGAAGTCAGCAGCTCGTCCCGGCCATAATTTACCCCCGGGAAAGATCCGGTACCCATTTTACGGGAGGCTGGGTGGGCCTCAGGGCCGATCTGGCCGGGCGGAAAAGCTCATCCCCACCGGAATTCGATCCCGGACATTCCAGCCCGTAGTCAGTCGCTATAGCGACTGAGCTACCCGGCCTACGTGCAGGTTAAGGAGTTCGACTCAGTATTTCACGCCAACTTCCGGCCTTATATACAAGTGTATATAGAGTTATTCATTTTTGTGGGTGTCTGTAGGTGAAAAGTCTTGAGATCTCTACTGATTTCTACAAGAAAGCCTTGAATTCTATCGGAGCAGACGTGTGTGTACCGTTGCTTCATTCGTCTGTACATAACACGCGACATTCATACTCATGGTTTTGCGATTCGGTGAAGCACGTGGAATTATTACGATTTTTTTTATATAAAATGTAATTGGTATCTGAACTTTCCTTCATTGGGCACACTAAATCGCGAATAATTATGAAATTACTCAAAACACTGGGATACAACTTCGAGAAGGACTGTCTGTTCGAATATATAAAATTTTATAATAATGTTTTTAACTTATAAATATACAGCTATTACGTTGCGGATTGTGTGAAATATGATATAACATTTTTACAATAACTTTTTGTTATTTATTAGCCTACGAGTGCATATAAGTGAAGGTAATATAAAATGCTGTGATTGTACTAATATCATGTAAAAAAGTAAATCAGTCCCATTACAGGCCCGAGGTGCGCAGAGGGTTCCAGGAAGTTAAGGTTCCCAGATTACGTGACAATGGCCCAGAATGGTGGTAAGGTTGTCAGCCAAAAGCACAGGCCGTTTTTACCCCACGAAATGTTCCTGGTACTCATTTCTGTTAGAGGCTGAGTCGACCCCAGGGTCACAGTGCGTTCGGAAGGATTATGTCAGTGAAAAATTTCAATGACACCATCTGGAATCGAACCAGCGACCTTCCGATTTGTAGCGCAGCATCTTAACCACTGTGCTACCGCAGTCCCCGTACTAATATCATGTTATAGGTAAATATCACCTCAGATTTTGACGTACTCCTAATAACCATGATGTGTGATAGACCTGGCGTCTCAAGACTGTCCACCTACAGGCGTTCGAATACTGAATTCCTCTCTGTGTACTCGTATATAAAGCCTGATGACGGCCTGACATGTTAAGCAGAAAGGTTTAGCCCGTGCAATTTTGTTGTAAGTAATAAATGTTGCGTCAACTGAAATGCCACGCACATGATTACATCCTGATCTCTCTTCGTAAGAATGCGTTTGAAAGAATGCAAACCACTTTTTATATCGTTTGGTGTTCAGAGTACGGGAGGAATACGCCAAACTTAAGTGATATGCCTGTGTTACGGCAATCGCATTCTGGCAAGCAGATAAGATAGCCATAACGAGAATGCGCAGTTTACTAGGCGGTACGCCTGTTTATATTGCAACATTCCATAGCGAGAATGTTGGGCAGAACTGAACATCTGTGCAAATTTACATCTCTTAGTGTCACAGACCCCCTGGTTAAGTTGTTTTGACGGAACTAAATTAAATTGGACAGGTGTAACTTTGGCGCAGAGGAGGTGCGACAGAGCTGAGCAATGGGCAGTGACTTTGCAGAGAGGAGGTTTGACGTAACTAAACATGCAGCAACAGGCATTTGTCAAACAGATACTGCTGTCTGCTTGCTATCGGTAGCGAGCAGAAAGCAGTATCTGTTTGACAAATGCCTGTTGCTGTATGCACAGTCTTGAACTCTTGATGATGGACGGAAAAAAACACTCCGAAATATGTAGAGTGTCATTCCAAAAAAAAAAAAAAGATACATGGTACATCTAGTTAGTTGTGCTATGGAAATAATAGTATTTGGGATTAGTTTCTAAAAGTAGTTGTTTTTTGCAGTGGTTTAATTTTATTAATATTATATCGCAGAACGAACGCGCCTATATTATCGTGTTCAGAATACCAAGAACTGCAGTGTTAGAACCACTCAGTGTTTGGATAATTTAAATCTCCCAGTGTTTAAAAGTACAGATTTTGAAGAAACGATTTGGAAAATTGATAAACTAAACGCGGAAGTGTAGAATATTGGGAATGCGTTTAGTCAGTTTAGCCTGTTACGTAGAGCTATCCAGAATCTCGTCCCAGAAATGTGACATTAAAAACTTCTGCAGGTTGCCTATCTATTTGATTTACGTGTTTCACCTTTTTATCCCAATAAACTGCGATTTACTCCTAAACATGATTGTGTAACAGACACAGTTTATTTGTCTCAGGAAGGAAACTGATTTTTACGTACTGAGTAGACGAAATTCCTTCTCCAAAGTGTTAAAGTGTTCATGATCGTTACCTTTGTTTTCCTTGTGCGTGAAACAAGACCTTCGACGAGGAACTTAATGACGTTTACTTGCGGTATACATCCAGAATTTCAGACATTAGAAGTTAGCTTGCTCGTCTACAGTATACTCCACAGTTCTGAAGGATCAGAATTTATACTTTTCAAACCCTACACTACGTGAGCGGTCTCGGTCCAACAAGAAATTGTTAAAATAAAAGAATTTCTGCAAAGACAAATGGTGCCTAATATTCTCCAGATGCTTAAATGCAGTTTAGTGGTCTGTCCTGATAATGTGCTGAATTTTTTCTATGTAAATATATCACATATAACCTCGTAAATTCGCACCGTGCTCGCTATTATACTGGACGTTTCATAATGTTCTCCGTGATTACAAACATTTATAACAAGAAAACCAAATGACCTACCGTAATGGAATTATTCAAAGCCACAGGAAAACTGAAAAAGTTTTTTTTTGACAACAGGAGATGTTCGATGTGTGCACCACGGGTGACACGGCACACATCGATACGATATTCAAGTTCTTGCCACACGCGCGCCAACATGGGTGCATCGATATTCTTCACTGCTGCAATGATCCGTGGCTTTAGGTCAGCGAGGTCTTGTAGGCGGGTACCTTTGCGTAATTTGCACGAAATGCACGTTGCACAGTAACCACAGACTTACTCGTGTGATATTCCAACACACAAAACGACTTCTCCCCCGGAGCGGCCATTTTCTCACTACAAACACTCGGATCGCCTAGCGGCAGAAATGTGAACTACGATGAAAAACAAGTTACTGGGGAAAATTTTTTTGAGTTGTTCCTTCTATCTGTACAGGTTTCGTTAATACATGTCCCACGGTTTTCCTATAATACATTTTTGTAATCCCGTAGTACATTTTGAAACGCCCTGTATAAGAAATACTCGTATTTTATGAAGAATTTGTGGTTACAGAATTTCAAGTGATGAATTTTCAGTGGTCATTTGTTTATCGCCATATTACTGAATGTCATCTGTAGATGGTAAATGACTGCCTTCTTTTACTTTCTCCAGAAGTGCCCGTTCAAAAACGTTGCTTGTCTTTCTATGACTGTCTGTAGGAAGTGCTGCAAATTCAATCTACGATATCTGGGAACAGGTGCATGAACATGATGTTATCACTGTTTTCCTCTGTAAGGTAAAGAAAGTAAGCCGAAAAGAAAGTGAATTGAAATTAATACTAGTTTATTGCATGACTGAAAGAAGACAAAAAGAAGAAGACAGAACATTGATTGTGGGTTGGAGCAGGGGGGAATTCCTGTCCTTTGCCAGAATGTCCTATGACGGGGATATGGGCCTATTCACTATGTCTCTATCAAATAGGTGTTGTAGTCACCACACCCAGCTCACATATCAGGTTATTTTCACTTTGCATTAACTGCCTCTAGCATTATTGTTGGAAGGCATTATGTGCTGCCCCCACCATTTGGATAGCCGTGACACGTTTCAGACGGCTTCTCACTGCTTAGACCCGGCGTCAGTCGCAGGTGAGGCTGCAGTCCCGCTTATCCGCTAATCTCTGTTCCACCAATGCTGATTAAAATAATGGCACCATGTGAGGTGTGCGATGCATCAAATGAACCAGCAGTATGGTGTCGCATCTCTGATTTAGCTCCTGTCTGCAACCAAGAGTAAAGAAACTTCAATTTTAACCTAGTTTTTCACACCATAGTGTTTTAGATTTGGACGTAGGTTTTTGAATTGATACCGAAGTTTTGGAGGGAAATACTGCCTCCTTATTCAGAATCACACAATCTAAATTTACAAGGTAGATAGTGGATTGTTGTCGCTCATATGGAGAACAAGACAAAATTTTGAAAATATTGGAGGGCCCTTAATGAATATATACGAACATTTGTAATGTACATTTATAAATATGGGAAACAGGGACATATTGATGTTCGGACGGAATAAAATTTGTTGTGATGTTCTCTTATATGTACTGATAAACCACCGTAACAAATATAACCGACGAACCCCGCACTCTAGCTAGATACAACTGAGAGCGAATACAAGAGTCCAACAATATTTGTCGTCAGTCAACATACATCCAATGCGCAGTCCTGTCATTTAAGATGCTCCGGTTGTAATAAATACATAAACCTCTCAGTAAAGGTATAGGTAAAGTTCAACCTAGAACAGTCCACGAAGACCCAGAGGGGGAGTAGAGGTATAGCTTTACTCTTTCTTTAGTGTGGGCACTAGGTGGTGTGGGTGGTCAACACCACGCCCCGGCCGCCTTACCACATGTAAGGACCTGTTACCCATTGTATAGGAGGCTGGGTGGGTTCCAGGGCCGGTCTGGACGGGTGCGGGAAATCTTACCCCCAACGGGATTCTATCCCCGGATCGTCCACCCCGTAGCAAGTCACTATACCGACTGTGCTGTCCCGGCCCACAAACCTCTTAGTGAAAGGTGAAGGTAAAGTGTTACAGTTACAGGCCCGGTGTGGTCCAGAGGGTGGGTAGAGGTATAGCTCTACTCTTCCATGACCGCGGCACTAGAAGGGGTTGAGTGGTCAGCAGCACGCCCTGGCCGCATTTTACCCCCGGGAAAGACACGGTACCCACTTTACAGGAGGTTGGGTGGGCCTCAGGGCCGGTCTGCACAGGCGGAATATCTCGTCCTCACCGGGATTCGATCCCGGACCGTCCAGCCAGTAGTCAGTCGCTATACCGACTGAGCTACTTGAGAGGAACATTGCATGTGTTAACTACGATGAAATCTTGTTCGGATCACAAATACATTAACATAGACAGCAACTTGCCATAAATTACCAGCGACAGCGCATCAGTAGAGATTAAAGTGGAAGTGTGTACATTAACGACGGTAATATCATGTTCTGATAGTAAGTACAACATCAACTGTACAGCAATTTGCATAACTAAAAAAAATTAATCTGCCCAACAGATTTTAATAAAAGTCTCCAACCTCAAATTTCACGTAAATACGTCAAGCCGGATTCGGGATGATACTTGCGGACAGTGACTGCTGGACAGACATGACGAAGCTAAAAGGCACTTATTATGAGTTTGCGAACGCACTTAAAGAAAGGCGAAAGTGCATCGATATGAGGATTATTATTTTGTAAACAGATTGTGATAAAGCCACAGTTGTGCTCATACAGGCACACCTGCACTGACACTGTACGAACAAAAACGTATGAAATAAACGGAAAATAAATATATTATATTAAGGAGACATATAACTTCTAAAATCTTCATTTATTGACTTTATACTTACCACAAAATAATTTAAATTTAATTATTAATATTGTTAATATTGGCAGGTAAAAGCAGGCTTGGAAAGACCTGGACAGGCCAAGAGGATTCCAGGAAGTTAAGGTTCCCAGATTTCGTGACAACGGCACAGGATGGTGGTAGGTTGTCAGCCTTACGCACCGGCCGCCTTTACCCCAGGAAATACTCCTGGCACTCATTTCTATTAGAGGCTTAGTCGACCTCAGTGTCATAGTGCTATCGGAAGGATTTTGTGTCAAAGAAAAATCCACTGACACCATCTGGGATCGAACCAGCGACCTTCAGATTTGTAGCACAGCACATTAATAACATTGGCAAGAAATCTTGTAATAATTACACGGCGCTATTTATGATGGTACTACAGAGCCCAAACGCGTACGTCGCAATATGTGACACTTGAGATAAAAGGCTTCAGGTGGTTTTTTTCGTATCTGCTGTATGTGATTGATGTGAATTATCACGAAATGTTGCAATACAAGATTTAGTATAAGTGGATTGAGTTTAGGTTGACTTTCTGCTCTCTGGACCTCAGCAGAAAGGAAAGGGAGCTAAGTCTACTTCTTACTGTCTTGAAAAGGCAGGCTATGGAAGTAGATCTGTTGTGATGTTACCTTGCCGTAGGGTAATGGTACAGGTTTTCAGGCTGTTGCCGAAAATAAAACTTAGTCATTATGTACATAACACATGCTGTGAAAGCCTCAAAACCTAATCACATTGTTGTTCTTTGGTGTTGTCGCATAGTCGCGAAAGGTGCCTTTTAGCTTCACGTCCTTCCGTCTATCTGCCTCTGCATCTATCCGCATGTATCAGTGCGGCTCCTACTGGACGGATTTGCGTGAAGTTTGGTATTGGTAACTTCTGTGAAGATCTGTCGAGAAACTGCAACTTTGGTTTAAAAAAACGGAAAAAACTCTTGGGCACTTTACATGAAGACCGAAGTTTATTTCACTTTTGCCGGCGACATAAATTCGCCACGAAGACACTTTTGTGTAAGTATTGTTTATTTTTTGTTTTGTTGACGGGGACATTAGCTTAACAATACACAGGGAGGATGCTGTTGCTTTTCCACTACAACAATGGTTACTTGAAAGTGCCACAGTCGTTACATTATACATTGCTTATTTTATTGAGTTCTTTTGAACACGCTTTAGTAAAACTTGCGTACTTTCAAGTGTTCATCATCCTAAAATTTGAAGACTGTACTCTATGTGATGCTCTTGCACTCCATACCTCATCGCTAAATAGGTAATTCGGCAGCGACTATATTTTTTTTTTATTGCGGTCGGCGAATTTATAAGTAACATATTTGAGAGGTGTTTAATGAAATGATGCCTGGGCAGAACTTGTTTGCTATAGACCTAATACTGATGTTAAGACAAAGTGACAGAAAAGTGATGTTACTGATGTGAAATGAATCAAATAGCTTTTTAATCAGTTGCGGGTTTCCTGTTAAAACATTTCGGGTTCATTTTCCAGTGGTAGTGCAAAAATGAAACGGAATTCTAGGTAAATGTAACAAGCGAACTGGTACATTTTGTGGAAAAGAAACAAATATGAAGAAGCTTGCTTTTTAACCCCTGGTTTTTATTTAAAATGCGTTGCTAATTAGTTGAAGCTAGAAATTCCTCGCTTTTAAGGAATCAAGATGCTCAATATCATGTTCAAGACGACACGCCACTGAAATTAATCTTACTGTAGTTTCGTCACATTCTCACTTTGTATTCTCTACCCTTGTTTCACCGATAATTTGTTTCAGTATTATCCTTTCATCTGCGTTTGTGCATTGCAGTTGCCTTTTATCCTTGGCTTTTTCCGATTATCCTTCCCAATCTAAATTTCCTTTTGTGGCTGTCTGCCTCATCTACCTAATCCTTCACTTAATCACATTTTTAACAGTTACTGAAAAGTTTAAAATATTTGAGCTTTTATTACGCCATTTTTAAATCATCCTCTTACTTCCTATTTGTTAGGTCCCGATGTTGTGTTCCATACTTTTTATCTAGGACCCTTTAATCTAAGAGTTTTATATATAGAGAAGGACGACCAGGTTTCACACACTCGTCTGAAAGAGGTAAGGGGGAGATCAAGAGGAACCAGTAGTCCTCGAATTAGAATACATAAGGACGACCAGGTTTCACACACCTGTCTGAAAGAGGTAATGGGGAGATCAAGAGGAACCTGTATTCTTCGAATCAGAATACGTAAATACTTGCTGGATTACCAAGTTTTTTTTAATCATCTTGTATAACTGACCTGTGGAACGTATAATTCCGTGAACGTACGCAGATAACGAAGTCGTATTTGTCCGGTGGACCATAAGAGCTCAGTATCTGATTACAGCGCATCATGAGTAAACACTGAATAACCCCTTGTTCAAACGAAAAGTGACAGAACAAGACCCTGAAAGAAATTATAATGCCATTGGAACTGAGATGAAGTACACAAGTTGTGTACAGAATTTCAAGGGAGAAATCTCTTGGTCGGCGGTAACCTTGAATAAAATTAAGAAAAATGTGGGGGATGGTTCTGTGTTAAGTAGAATCTTTTGGAAAGAGGTTTCCAGAACGTGAGGTGATGTAATTGGTTTGACATTCTGTCAAACAGTAACCTTTGGAATTTGCGGAACTGAACCTTCCGAATAGTACCACCAACATTCACAAGGACTTTTTCCATTGTCACAAATTTTCAAAACAAGCACTTCGTTTCGGAAGCTGTCTGCTTCCGTCCTCAGGTGACACCATTGAGGACGGAAGCAGGTACAGTAGCTCCAGAAACGTAGTGTTTATTTTGAATATTTGTGATAATGGAAGAAGTCATTGTGAATGTTGGTGGTATTACTCATGCAAAAGCGTTGTCAAATTGTGTATGTTCAGTCGAACTTCCCGGGTCTAACAATCGGATGCGTAGGTATTTCGTTGCTTATCCTATTTGTTGCTTGATTAAATTCCAGCATTTCGCTATCCCCACTGTAGCGGTGTGCGACCCACGGCGCTTGTGTGTCACTTTCAAGCTCTCTGTCATGTTAAGTCATTTTCAGCCCGGAATAGATGCCGTTCGATATAAATGTGAAGCTGTATCAGTGCTTATTTCTTGAGGGCATAAGTGGAGGTAAAGATCCATTGATTTTGAATTCGGCAGTAGATGAAGACTGGTGCCGCCTGGATTGCGGGCGGGGTAGGTCCACGTATCCATCCATGCATCCATCCATGGCGCTTCAGCCCCTTCAGCGCCCTGGCCTTCCTCAGAAGAAGTCTTCATTCTTCTCTGTCTTCTGCTCGTCTCTTTCATCCTCGTATTTCTAGGATCTGTGATGTGCCTCTCCGGTTGACGTCTTCTCATCTTGTTTTAATTGTGAGAGCAAGGATAGTAGTGTTCCATTTTTGAACAGTTGTGGGACGTTCCATGTACCAAAAGTCAAATCCTTTTTCTTATAGCCAGATCGTTTGTTCTTTATCAGTCCTTTCTGAGGAATCTCTGAGATTTTCTCAACATCAACTTTTTTTCTGGGTGAGGTAGTCAGCCCCACGCCCAACCCACAACCTGGAGGACCGGAGTATCCGTTTTCGTCTGGGTCATCACTCTCTACCTGTCCAGCAAGGGAGGCCCTACCAGTAACTAGGCTACTACCAGCACAGCTCTCAGGATCCTTTGACCACACAAGCCCCACCAAGCCCCACCACTACTTCAAAGTAAGGATACCTTCAGCTTAGGGGGGGGGGGGGGGGGGGGGGGGGGGGGGGGAAGCAACCCCTCCCCAAAAAAGGGGGGGGGGGGAAGAACTCCCTCTCTCAGAGGAGGAAAACCCCCGCGTCTAACTTCCTTCGCGCACAC
>Ga0123357_10013377_pt1 | contig 10648 bp, 7 predicted proteins | sample TergutEmb28metaG_FD_89873 | JGI IMG/M metagenome (GOLD analysis project Ga0123357, IMG submission 89873) | Embiratermes neotenicus P4 segment gut microbial communities from Petit-Saut dam, French Guiana - Emb289 P4 | ecosystem: Host-associated > Arthropoda: Insects > Digestive system > Gut ...
GCGCCACATGCCCAGCCCATCTCATTCTTCTCGATTTTATCACCCGCACAATATTGGGTGAGTACAAATCATTTAGCTCCTCGTTATGCAATCTCCTCCATTCCTCCGTTACCGCGTCCCTCCTAGGTCCAAATATTCTCCTCGACACCATGTTCTCAAATACCCTCAGCTTTCTTTCCTCCCGCAATGTCAGCGACCAAGTTTCACACCCATACAAAACAGGCAAAATTATAGTTCTATAAATCTTGATCTTTAAATTTTTGGATAGCAGCCTGGAAGACAAAAGATGTTAAATATCGTATCTCCATCCTTCCAACAATTTATTTTTGTGAAAGTGACTGTGCATCAGCGTTTCATAGACTTCAAGAAAGCTGAGGTATGGGTACACGCTTACAGAATTCAGCGCACCCACAAAACCACCTCCAATCACAGCAGTCGCACGGTACCAGGAGCGCTGCGTACTGTCTTCTACCGCTCAAACACTGGAATAGCATGTTCGAATCCTTCTAGGGGGAGAGATTAATGCAATTTTTCTGTGTTTTTGTCGCCTGGCAGGAATCATCGTTCAAGGAGCCCCATCACATGTCTACTAACAATATTCACGAGTCCGGAAAACCAGATGAACCTGCGTCGCACTGGGCATCAGCGCCATAGAAACTAATGAAAGCAGCTAATTATACTATGTTAAAACAAAACCCATAGTGCAATAGGCAACTGTACGGACACATGTCAGACGGATTTCCTCCTCAGAACTCTGTGAAACGACGACAATCCTATCTCTATTTGTACTGAACTATGCATTAGAATACGCTATTTGAAGGGTCCAAGAAAACCAGGAAAGAGTGTAACCGAAGAGGATACATCAACTACTGGTCCTTACTAATGGCGACAATTTAATGGGCGAAAAATAAATAACATAAATAAAAGTACTCAAACTCTGTCAGCGAATAGTGGAAAGTTTGCAGAGAAATAAATAAGAATAAAACTACAGTCCCGTTACGAGGATGAGGGCAAAATGAATACGAAATACGGCGAATTTGAAATATCTGGGAACGACTGTAACAAACAAAAACTTGCGCTCACGAAGAAACTAAGGGCATATTAATTCGTGGAATGTCTACTGCCTGTCTGTTCGGAATCTTCCATCTTCTCATCCGACATCTAAACAAAAACATTCAACCCTTTTATTTTTTAACTTTGTAAAATGTATAAACAACCAACAAACTCACTTCAATTTTATAATGTATTTTTTAATCATAATACGTTCACCAACATATTTCGGCCAGTAGTCCGGCCATCTTCAGGGTGATGATACAAGAGTACAACTGTAGTTAAATGTGTTACCATTTCATAAAATTAAAAATGTACAATAAAGGTCAAAATTTTACTTTCGTATAATAATGTAAAATAATATAGGATAAAAATGGCTAGTTATAAGATAGTGGAAGTTAAAATTATTTAGTGTTTGTGGAGTTACATGGTGAGTTCTAACCCACAGTATAGGCGAAGTGTTGTCTGTGTGAGGAGCTGCTAGAAATGAGTGCGTTTGTTGCTTGTTTATATATTTTACAGATATAATTAATGCACGAAACATGGAACGTATTTTTTTTACCTGTTCAACGTGACTCCTCCTTTAGGTGAAACACACACCAGATTTATACAGGTTTTCTCAAAAAAACCTGCTCAGTACAGAAAAAAAAAGGCACACGAAGTAAATATTTATTTTATTTGTTGAGTTTCAAATACATTTGGATGTGACGAGGGATGCCGGGTTTTTGGCAGTGCACACCCGCTATATTCATCACTGATTACAGTGTAAAAAAGGTAAAGTGATCCCGTTACAGGCCCGGTGTGGCCCAGAGGGTGGATAGCGGTATAGCTCTACTCTTCCATGACCGCGTCACTAGAAGGGGGTGACTGGTCAGCAGCACGCTCCGGCCACATTTTACCCCCGGGAAAGACACGGTACCCATTTTACAGGAGGCTGTGGGGGCCTCAGGGCCGGTCTGGACGGGCGGAAAATCTCGTCCCCACCGGGATTCGATCCCGGACCGTCCAGCCCGTAGTCAGTCGTTACACCGATTGAGCTACCCGGCCCACGATTACAGTGTAACTTATACTATTTACTGTTACGAAGTAAAATACAGGCATTGTTGAAACTTACAGATGTAATTGAAGTAATTACGCAGTAACACATTAGCTGTCAATATACCCAAAACTTCAAGTTGTTATGTGCTAAAGTCACACGGTGTGACACGACCTGCGAATCTCACTAAAACATTTTTAGATACAGCGCAGGCCTGCAAGCCTAACTGATTAAATACAAGACAAAATAATGTATTTCACATTTTCCGTTCTGTGCATTACAATTCACTTACTATGATTTAAAATAACAAAGGCACACAATTGCATAAGATTACAAAAATATTATAAAGACCACTATACAATTATTTTACTTCCTGATGATGGGCCAATAAGGCCCTAAACAGGTAGAAGTCAGTGGCTTTTATAATACTAGTGTAAATCGAATACAATAGTGAGAAACTGTTGGTTTAAACTATAGTAAGAATACGTCTCACTCGGTAAAGTGTGATGAACTACATAAGCAAAGATGTGCCCCAGGAAATTAACACCAAAACCAATGAAGTATGCAGAAATAAAGGATTTTCTTTAAAAAATGCGTAATAAAGTACGTATTTCCACTTCCGTTTGCTACGATGAGTGAATCACGACTTCCTGTCACGCAGCGATGGGAGTGGAAATGTGGTCACAAAGAAAACCCGCAATATATTCATACATATATATATATATATATATATATATATATATATATATCACAATACAGTGACAACTGTACGAAGTTTCTGACTTCAGATTCAAGCGAAAACATTAAAACACACTGCGCACGTTTGAAAGAAATGCTTGTATACAAGCAAACATGTCAGTGATCAGACAGCTGTATTTCTACAGCGCGATTTTTCACCATGTGTGTTCCATTTTTGTGTCGCGAATGAGTTACTGTGGCCAGCGCAACAGAGGACAGCGTTCAGGGTCCGCATATGTAAGTGACGCAATCACAGCGAGCGGTCCAGCTGACTCAGTCCAGCTTCTCGCTTCGGGGCCAAATGACTTCTTCCATATCCGACACTGACCCATTTCAAAGAAATGCATCTCTCACGACTGACTTAAGGTCAGCTTCGTCAACAACCATGGGCTGAAACATGTACAGTTTTTGAAAGCCTGGCTCCATACTTATTTCCAAGAAATAAATGTTAATAAAAATCCAGCCAGATACAACAGTATGCAGATATTTACTGCAAAGTCAATCTACATGTTTCGGGTGTCACCGCACCCGTCATCAGGAGAACTAAAAACTATAACCGCAGCCTCCGTTACAGGTCATAATACTGGTACAGCTACTTCCCTCCAACGTGGCCTCATCGGGACTGGTTTGTGCGAGTCGTGTGGTAGGTATTGCAAGAACTAGTCTGCTGTTCCTCACATACTTGGCGATCATAATCCAACTGGAGATTATTTCTGGTTCAAATAGCCACAGTTTTCACCATCAGAATAGCACACATTTGATGTCGGTAAGTATGAACATGTTTTCTAATTTAACCACCTATTACGACAACGTAACGCACGCTAGTAGCTATACGAAAGAACAGCTCGACACCACCTCCTGATATGAAAACTTTACCTAGACTTTCGTTTCCCAAACTTGTTGGTCACGGAACGCTTTTTAACTTTGTAAATATTTACGGAACACACATGATCCTTCATTTATCAAAAAATACTCGTCGCAAAGAGATTTGTTAGTAAATAAATGAATGGTTTTTATAAAAACTCTTATGTGAACGATATCTTAAACCATGTTCAAATACGCTTAATTCAAATTTCATTTTAAAAAATGATTTATTTTTGGTTTCTCGATTTCTTCACGGAACACCTAGTCACATATCGCGGACCACCTGTGTTCCGCGAAACACAGTTTGGGAAAAGCTGACAAACTAATGGGAATAGCAGGAACACAACTGAACCTCCGCTTATGAAAACGTTACGTAGAGAAGACAGTCAAACATTCGCACACGGCGTTCTTCTTCATTTATTTTTGGCTTTGTGAATACCCCTGAAAAGTACAGCAACGATCATTAACGACTGCCACCTATCTAGATACAGGCCAACGAATGTTCGGCTACCCAGCATCCAAACAGAGACAAGCTGCAATTAAAGCCGAAGGATTAAACACTTCAATTTATCTGCTCCAATCCTAATTTAAGAGCGGGGACCACAGTCTTATGGCGCCCAAGTAGCACTCGCTGCCATGATTTATGCAATTTAATTCCTCAACTCACGAGTGGATGTTTTATCTGACCATTTTTTTGGTAACACATACCTAAGTCCAATTCTGTGCGAGTGGTGAGAGCGTACATTACAAATTTTCTGTCCCTTCCCAAGATGTCACAACTTTCTCACATTTTACAGCAATATTAATGCGCAACACATAACAGCGCCAAGTACGTCGTTCCATTCCCCTGGCTAATATCGTTCATTACAGTCAAACTACACGACAGTTTGCCTTCTCGTTCCATAAAGAAAAGCGTCTAATCTGTTGACTAGCAGAGCCACTACTAACTTCTCAAGATGTTGTCTGTTGCATGGTGTTATTTATAGACGGCGAGCATAATTCATTATCGTTTGTTCTTACCGTGCGGTTATTGTGAAGCTCACAAGCCACCATCTTTTGCGTTAAAGCTTGCAAACAGAATGATTCAGAACAAACGGACTGTGTCATTTGCTTTACAACTGCACATCGCAAACAGTGTCTGAAGGTGGAATGTCTTCCGGTGTCTTCAGCGTCTTCCAACTCTAACGAGGCCCGTAGTGGGGTGCAATGCACCCACTACAAATCTTGCTGCACCCTCCAGGAATCTGCACAACATCAAAAACAAACGTGCTGCTCAGAAGTGAGGTTCTTGAAGGCAATATTACGAAAACACACACAGGCACTTGCGATTGGCAGACAGCGCGAGCATCCAACGATAGATATGTAAATGGTTCACACGTACAGAATGCGACATTCTAGTTAGAGTAACACAGCGAGAGCGTGGATGTGTTAGAGTGCTATAGTGCATTCCACTTCTGGAAACCCTTTCGTCTGCAACAGTCCAGAAGCTGCCACTAATATCGTGACCCGGTAGCGTATTGCGGAACATGTCTGGCAACTTCGGGTACAATTGGGCAAGCTGGCGCCACATGATATCAACGAAGCATGCTACTGTGATAGGTAAGGTTGTTCACTCTAAAAAATGTGTGCATACGCAGAATGTTTTGTGAAATGTAAATGAAGTAATGATTTTGTGGTCCTGACAAAGTCGTTTACGCTCATACATATACAATATACATACGGGGACCGCGGTAGCACAGCGGTTAAGTTGCTGTGCTACAAATAGGAAGGTCGCTGTTTCGATCCCAGCTGGTGTGAGTGGATTTTTCTTTGACATAAAATCCTTCCGATCGCACTATGGCCATGCGGTCGAATCAGCCTCTAACAGAAATGAGTACCAGGAGTGTTTCCTGGGGGTAAAGGCGGCCGGAGCGTAAGGCTGACAACCTACCACAATCCTGTGCCGTTGTCACGAAATCTGGGAACCGTAACTTCCTGGAACCCTCTGGGCCTGTCCCCCCCGAAGTAGGGGGGAGGGGGGACAGGTCATATGAACCCGAGGGCTATGCTGGCGGTAGCGTATGCTAATGGCAGGGCCTCCTATGCCAGACAGGTCAAGGGTGATGACCCAGACGAAAAGGGATACCCTGGTCCTCCAGGTTGGGGGTTGGGCGTGGGGCTGACAACCCCACACCGTAAAAATAATTTGTTCCGAAACCTAACAATCAGCCTCGGAAGGATGAGAAACAAACGCTGATGAAAGGAGTTTGGAAATCGGATTGACAATGGCAACCTGGAATGTTAGGACAATGTTAATACCAGGGATGGAAGGAAGGCTGTTTATAGGAAGAAGAAAAGGAAGACCTCGTTTGAGACGGATGGATGATGTGGTAGCAGACCTGAAAGTAATGAAGGTAAAGCAGTGGATGGAGAAGATGAAAGATAGAGAGAAATGGAGACTGACTGTTGAGGATGTGGCGCCGAGAGGAAGGAAGGGAAGTATATGTATAATACAGTATTATATGCACATGCGCTGGATACCGCTGAAAAAAACTGCGTTCATGGTCTGCTTCTAACGTAAATCACCGTAATATGCCAGACTTCACTCAAAGACACTGCAGACACTTTTAGGTTAGTTTATTGTTTGCGACATGCAAGTACTGTACAAAGAAATGGAAACCGTCAAGTACGGTCTGGAACATTCTGCACGTGTCTACGGTCCCACACCGTTGGCTTAACAGCACTTTCAAGACCCAAAACCGATATCAAGGACAATGCTGAGGTGTTGCACAACTGGGGTACGGTGCAGCATAGCAGGGCACAGAACACATACAGTAACCAAGTTAGCTCTGGCCAGAAACTGTTGCGAAAGCAGAGGATGCGAGTTTATTACCACTTAACTAGTTGCGTTACTACTTTGCTGAGCATAAAACCTGACTAACAAACGCTTCCATTCGACAGACAAGTTCAACAGTACAATCATGGTACAACGTACGGCTTGCAAACATACTGGTAAGGGTATGTTTGCCGATTTGCACGGTGTTTATTATGTTTGAAGCTCTATAGCTATCTGAACACCCGTAAGAATTACACTCCCTGAATGTGCTTATACTGACTCAACACTTGTTGAAATGACCCATTACGTCGGAGTACCTTCAGAAGTTACAGTCTCCTTCAAGTGCGCATAAATTTGAACACTGGCAAATGTCCGTACGTTCCTTTGTTTTGTGTACAGCTTGAACACTCCCACGTGTTCACATACCACTGACTTGGCCATGTACTGTATTTTCATAATTCTTTAAAATGTGTAGAAATTCTAACAACTGTGAGATGCTTATATTATGCAGGCTATCAATGTCTGTACAAACTTGAATACATTCACGTGTTCGCATGTCCCTTTACGTGCAAAGTCAACTAAATGGACATCCAGGATTTCGTAGACAAGTAAAGGTAAAGTGATCCCATTACAGGCCCGGTGTGGCCCAGAGGGTAGATAGAGGTATTACTCTATTTTTCCATGACCGCGGCACTAGAAGGGGGTGAGTGGTCAGCAGTACGCCCCGATCGCACTTTACCCCCGGGAAAGACCCGGTACCCATTGTATTGGAGGCTGGTTGGGCACCAGGGCCGGTCTGGACGGGCGGAAAATCTCGTCCCCACCGGGATTCCATCCCGGACCGTCCACAGCCCATAGTCACTCGCTATACCAACTGAGCTACCTGGCCCACTTTCGTAGACAAGTACGAATGCAAAATGTGAAGGGGGTAAAAGACTGTGGTGTCTTAACTAACGCATGGGGGTCAAATAATTATCACTTAAGATCCGACTACTGCATACAGCACATCTGGAAAAAGAAGGTACTAGCTTCAGTTTTTGAGCATTACAAAAATATGTTACCAACATTCTTTTCTTTTGATTGGTACCCGTACGGGCACACAGCGGCTATGTGCCGGCAAACTATTAATTGTAAAACATTTACTTCTTACGTCAATCTTTTCATTTCAGCAAAGCCAAAGACGTACTTATGAAAAAGCAAAGGGCTAACTCACAAACTGAACAACAGACAGTAGCCCCAGGCTTAAAATTAATTTCGTATTTTACACGTATAATTTAGTATGACTCGTAACACTAGGTAGGTGTAAAAGACGGTCCAGTTATCGTTTTCAAAAATGAGAGCCTAAGTGTGCCGCAGCAACCAGTTTTTCTTTTTATTTCAAAACAAAAGTACGTACATTTTCACCGTGTACGACAGTCGTTTCTAACAATGCACCCCCCCCCCCTTTAGTGCACAAATTCGTAGATCATGAATGCATTTATTATTAAATTTATCTTATATGTTGCGACCTTCCTGTCCACATTGAATGAGAATGATAAATGTACGTATGAGCTAAAAACTGCGTACATTTTCGGTTACATTGTTAGACAGCCTATTTCTGCACATCAGTACACATTACCTTGAAACCACCAAACCGGTTAACAACGACAAGACTGTTCTACAAATACTGTGAATACCATCAGTGTTATTCGTCCTTGAACCTGTAACCTCATAATTACAATATTTAAACAGCCGTAATCAAATAGCGCTGACCGGCACATGAACGTTTGTCTTCATCAAACGGTACGCATTATCAACATGAAACTAAACTTAATATTAGCACAAAGACAGGAGGTATTGTTGGCAGCTCTCTATGGACGAGTCAACAAATAAACGAAAGAACTGCACGTTGCTTTAATGCCGTTTTTTACATCAACACGTCCTTGCATGGAACTTTGTGGCCGGGCTGCAGTATTCTGCGCTAGGGGGCGTCTGGTTAAGTGGACTTTCCAGGCACAGCGCAAATCTCCTCTGCGCCGTTGCAATCAATTCGATTAAGGGCGTCAGTAATTCTAACCAAGAGACGACACTACATTAGGCACCACATCCACACCCGAGCAGAGAATATTCACCACATCAAACAAGAGTTCAGAAAGATTTTATTCAGCCCCTTACCTCATCGGACAGATCTGATATTCCTTCTCACAAACTGTTACTGCCAAAATATTTTTCATGTTTAGTGGTATTTGTTACATGCTACGCTTATCGGATTCCCTACTTGAACCTTAAGATCTTGTTAGTAAAACAAATGCATTTGGAAAACCGATTTTGCATGACTTACAGCCAAGGAAACACATGCGTAAGTGAGAAGATAACAAAAATAATTTCGCAAGAAAACGGTGCGAGTTGTGACATAGGTTCACACAGTTTGCGATAAAGCCCAGTGGAGGACTCAAGTGAATATGACAATGAACGTTAGCGGATAATTCCTCGACTAGCTGAGGAACTATCAGTTTGTTAAGAAGGAATCTGCTCCATTGAGTCAGTTTCACAACCGCAACCACGTACTGCGACGGACGCCACTTTCACACTCTACGAACTGCAGTAAAATCAACTGGTATTTCTGACCTACCGCAACAGTGGCAGCGGAACTGTAACATTTAACAACGCCAATAGGAACACCCAGCTTTGGACACGACTCTGACTCAGGTGACTACGTCCACATCCTGATCCAACATCTCCGTTCGTTCTTTCTTTAATATCTGGGCACTGAATTTTAACAGGAAGGGCGAAAATTAAAATTATTATATAAAAATATTACTACATTTAACCACAATGCCTGGAGAGCGAATATGACGTATAGGTCTGATATTTAAACAAAAAACGAAAAGGAAAAGAATATCCGTAAGCCCAGAAAAAATGGACAAATGAGGCTGTGTAACAGGCTGCAGTTTAATATGTAATGGTACAAGAAGAAGGACGAACACAGAAAGGCGAAGGCACAGTCAGAACATCCATCCACTTGAAGGAATTCACTGGCATGTCAAATGAACGTATCTTAAGATACAGGCGGTATGTTCCTCCGAAACACCGGCGTGTTGTTACTGGACCTCACGGCACCACGTCCCAGAGTACACAACTGTTCACAGTCAATGCCATAGGAACATAAAATGACAGCGCCCTGTAGTCCAGATACAGAGTACGTAGCGTGTTTTAAGGTACGGACACGCATAATCAGTGGTATGTTAGGTGGTCATGCCATTTAGGGGGAACACGTGTTAAAACGATTGGGAAACAAATACCACTTTTTCCTTGACTGCCTTACCGTGTACTTGGCCTACAGCTTACACAATATCGATGCTCATGTTACTGCACATAAATTGCCTGTCCCTTACAGGAACCTTCAGGGATCCACGTAATAATGTGTGGTGCCTATGAATTTTGCAACGCCCTCGAAGCTATCTTCGGCGATGTTTCAGGATGCAAGGACCTTAATAAAACGCTGTTGAAAAGTACTGGGGAAATAGCCTATCCACCCACTTTTACAAACTGGATTTGTCTCTCACTTATATTCTGAAAACAGAGGCAAGAGAACCATCCGAACGTTAGCACCCTTATACCACAATATTCGGCCACACGTCACATCAGTTCACTCAGGGATACCTGACTCAAATGTAGAAGACACTCGCGCATTATGAAGTCGACAGCCAATAAGAAGTGCTGCAGTCTTGAAGAGTGGGAGGTACCGAAAATGTTTATGGATGGAGTTCCAGTCGAGTTCCTGTATTTCGTGCAGAAGGATATTAATCTGTTTTTGTAGGCAATACCGGAATATTATAACGACCTGCTAGTCCATAACACGCAAGCACTCAAGGCACAAGATTAAACCATCTGACGGCTCATTTACAGTCCTAGAACACCAGTGAAAAGAATAACGATGTAAACAACTTTAAAGTTCTTCGTGTCACAGTCTTAGCATCCAGATATTGTGTAGGGAAAGTCGCCTAATAGGGGGAGGTTTTTTTTTAAACTGCTATTAAACTTAGGAAAATGTTGTAAAACTTTTCAAAACGCAAGTAAAACTTAATTTTATTAATGAAGAGACAGTTGCTACATAAATATAATACATTATGAAAAGAAAAAAGGGTGAAAAATTCGTTTCCCAA
>Ga0123357_10013378_pt1 | contig 10648 bp, 6 predicted proteins | sample TergutEmb28metaG_FD_89873 | JGI IMG/M metagenome (GOLD analysis project Ga0123357, IMG submission 89873) | Embiratermes neotenicus P4 segment gut microbial communities from Petit-Saut dam, French Guiana - Emb289 P4 | ecosystem: Host-associated > Arthropoda: Insects > Digestive system > Gut ...
AAGAAAAAAAAGGGAAAAAATGCCCCTCCCCCCCCCCCCAAAATTCCCCCCCAGGTTTTTTTTTTTTTCCCCGCCCGCGGGGGAAACCCCCCCCCCCCCCACCCCCCCCCCCCCCCCAACCCCTTCCTACGCAGCATGCCATACTCTCACACTCGTGCGCCAGAACCTTGTCGTGCGCGCACGAGTCGATCCAACGCAAAATGCGACAACCTAAAACTGTCAACTGTCACAACTGGATTATTACAATCCACACAACTCGTTACAGACTGGCGACATCATCATTTAGAAACACGATTTGTTTTGGTGGAAAGGAGTACAAGCACCAAACCCTAACAATATAATTAAAAATGTGTTTCAAAAACTTCAAAATTTTTACGTGCTTTCTATCAACGTTTCTAAAGAAACCCCTTGCACAATACGTGCAATATATCTTCAAGCACTCTTGCAGATATTGCCTTTGCGTGTGTGTGTGTGTGTGTGTGTGTGTGTGCGTGCTTGTGTGTCTGTTTGCTTAATAGCAATAAGCTCTGCTATATTGCAACTCTGATAAAAACTGCCCTGAAAAATGAATCGACTGTGGTGATCCAAACCCACTGCTATTAAATTCACCTGACTTGACTCTCTTGTTCATCATGAAGGAAAGCTTGTACCTGCAGCAACAAGTATCACTGAACCACTGAAGACTGTTGACACGATTCAAACAACAAGAGCTTGAGCCCATGCTCAGTAGAGTTAAGACAGAATAGGAACTCAGATCCGATGTGTAACGTGTTAAGACCGCACTGGAAGATACTCACAGTTAAAAATGCCAACAGACAGGGAAATTTAGGTACCCTCAGGTACAAGATAAAATGTAAATGGGGAAACCAGGGAAAGAAGGAACTGAGGTTGGAGAAAGAAAGAGAACTAGATTGTACGTAGGATCGCTAAGCTATAATTAATTTTGATAAAACAAATTTCAAACATAATATATATATATATATATATATATATATATATAAACCGTAGTCATTGGCAAATATAGTGGATGTGCAGTGGCAAAACCTGGTGTTACTACTCTTATACAATAAAAATGTACTTGAAACTCAACTAATGAAATATCCACCCAGTAAAAATGAGAAAAGTACTTCAATTTTAAAAGTTGAAAATTCATTCGTTTTAATACATTGTGTATTTGCATACGGTACCAACATGCACATAGGAGTAGTGGCAATTAAATAACGAGGCTCTTCGCGGATCACCTGACTTTGCTGTTGATCAAGTTTGTTGAAACTTCCCCTAGTTTTGCGTCAAACTTCACTCTCTTAGTTTTGTGTAGTCACGAGTGATGAGAAGTTTCCGAACAGTACCTTAACTTCACAGAACCCATCCACTTAACTTCACAGAACCCATCCACTTAACTTCACAGAACCCATCCACTTAACTTATCGCAATCACTCTTTGTTCAAGCTCAGAAAAAAATTAAAATCAAATTTGTTATGACACTGAACAAAGCTGCTACCGAAAACTTATTTTTTTTTTCGTTAGATGTCTGGGTAAGGCGCCGATCAACAGCTCATTTATTTGAATGACACAACAGGTTTTCAGAAGTAGGACAATGTACAAGGACATGAATAACGTGGCCGTTCGGTAATGTGCGAAGCGGATGAAATGTGGATATCGTGAGGATCCTTGTGCGGAAATATCTCCTTTTCGTTTTATAATTAAGTTTTAAAATTTTTTTTTAGAAATCATTTGGAAAAGGAGCAGGATTGTGGAGTCGCGGCATTCATTTTTGTGCTCCAAAACACACACCTGTGCACGAATGATTTCGGTGCGCTAGATACTAGATGGTAAACAAAAATAAACACTTGAAAATGCCCGATATTCTGCAGAACTTGCTCCTCTAAATATTTCTCTTTTCCAAAAATTGACATGTTCCATCAAAGGAACCCATTTTCAGTCACTTCAAGAAATCCATAAGTGAAGAGCCGTAGTTGCTTAAGAGATTTACAAAGTGACTAAAGGAATGATTGGAGGCATGGCAGGCTTTCACTTAGCGATGCATGCAAGTTACTTAGAAAGGGACGACATCTAGCTACAAGCCCGGGAATTCCGTTTATAGCGTATATTTGTGAAATTAATCCCTTATTAGTAGCCTCACGTCATAGGCTCTCTTTCGAGGCATGATATTGAATAATCTGGTTGTACAACATATAAAAAATGCTGTTTCGATTCCTCGGAAAGTCGAGAAGTTTATGTCAAAAAACACAGCGTCACGATCCAGAATCAGGCAATGTTCATAGCCACCGCCATGTAAAATTCCAATTCTCACACATGCTTACGCGTTAATGGTCAGAGTTTCATGGTTACTGTAATTCGCAGTAGCATATTCCTGGAGCTCCAGAAAGTTTTGGTTTTGGCGACATTGACGCCAAGTCAATTTGAAACCACACTAGGAACTTCGATTTACTCACATTGTGTTAATTGTAGTTATTGGGTGTATGGAATGACTCTTCATTTCTCATAATAGACGAGAAATATTTTACCACTTGAACGTAGGTGAGAAGGTGGTATACCGTTTTGCCATAATGCTCGAAGCTCTGATACTGATTCTTTCGCTGTTTAAGTTTATACACGTACAAACACATAACTCTACCTTCCACATCTCTGAACATTGCGGTTATCTAATTCAATGTGTCACTCCAATCCTCGTCTTTATCACAGTATACAAATTCTTCGCTGCATTACTGATTTAGCTCACATCATGCCAATACATTTTCACGACATACTTAAGCGAAATCATTTCGCAGTTGTCACACTTTAGCAAAACACGATTGGAGGACAAAACGGAGATTCTGAAAGAAGAGAAGCGAAATTTTCGACGGTCAATCTTGCATTATATTACGCAGAAAAATGTTGTGAATGAGACTGAACAAACTAATAAACTAAACAAAAAGCACATTCCTTGAGATCGTAAAGATTAATTTAGACATAACATTATATAGCTATGTTTTTAATATCCCGCTTTCGAATCTTGGTCAATTTACCAACTATCCTGCCCGAGGACTTTTCCTAGTTTCGCTCACTCTCTCGACAGTAAAATGTACGTAAACGTACGTAAAACTAGCTAAGAGAAACTCCTTCCCTATCCTTACCTCTTCTCGCGTCATGATCATATTGCAGTCTCTCTCAAGATTTTGGAACCTCGAAATAGATTGAAAAGACAAAAAAAAAAAAAAAACTAGAAATCTGCAGCAACAGCACGTGAGATCCTCCCACATTCCTTCCGATGTTAATACCAGCAGGATGTCTATTACCGATCAGCATCTGTGTCGACAGTGTTAAACCTTCTTAACAGTCGATGTACTGTCGCTAAATAATTAAGCAATTTGTCACGTGCTCTAACAGCAGTTCTAGAATAGATTTGCTGTTCTCCGACACAGAAGGCAAGTATTGGTTCATAAAATATATCTAGGGTAGTGTGATCGGGAATGTTTCGTTACGCTCATGAGAAATAAATAGTTAAATAAATATATAATGCCCAGTGTTCTAGGTAACTCTAGGTAACTCTACACCTCGCGTGTAAACGTTGCATCTACTGACACTAGGCCCAAAATTAAATAGGAAGTAACTCGGTCTGTATGTATCGTGGTAGGATGCAATCGGGTAGGTAACCAACTTTCCCTGCAATATCCTGCCTCTGTCTCCAGAATCAACACGGACGGTACAATTTCAACCAAAAAAATATGGCATCCACCTCCTTACTTGTACAGTATCATAATGCAGAAAGAAATGAAAGAAACGTTCAGCCATGAAGAAATCGAACCTCAGGTAACAACGCGGTGAAAATTTTATTTTCTGCGGGACGGAATTCAGAGCAGCTCATATAGATTTATCGACAATCGTCATCGTCATCATCACAGTCGTTATGATACCATCATCAGCATTGGCGACTATATGTATTATGTTACGAAGTCTTTACGTAGACAGCCTCTTATATCAGCTTCTGTGTTAAATCAAGCAAACGGACGGATTAAAAAACAACTATCTAAAAAAAGAGATTGGATAGAGCTTCATATTCTCTTGATATGCAACATTCTTGCGAATTATAAAGAAATGTGTGCTACAAAAACTGATTATAGTAGAGTCTTCATATACGCCCACAACTGCACATTGTGTGAAACACGTCAGTTCAATAAGAGCGGACGCATATGTTGGTTTCTTAAGATGATGTCAAGTTTAGTCTACGATCTGGGCCCTAAATTTCGTGCTTTTCTTCAATGTCTCTGTCAAGCGATAACATTTTTGTTACCCATTTTAAATTTGTCCATTTCGCGCAATTTTAGAACAGTGTAGTCAATTTACTGTACCAACCAAATTTACAGCATTAAATATATATTTGGTATTCTCATGTATTTAATACTGCGCATTTTGTTGCTACAATAAATAAAATGCATTGATTTACGAAGAAGTCGGCAATTATAGTGCAAGGTCATTTAATAAAAAAAGAAACCAAAATAAATGGGAAAGAAACTCTAATGAATTCATCAAGCACAGCCCTGGGATTTGCCTGATTTCAAGTTAAAGACTTCGTAAAACCACAAATAAACTCAGCAAGCGCACCCAAAATCCCAGCGAAAATCAAAGAAAACACCTTCTGAATGCAAGTCTAGAGAAGTGTTATCACACAACAAGCTTGAAACGCTTTTTATATTACGTCAGGTGCCAAACGAAGCTTTGTTCCTACAGCGAACCACTGCATTATAAACACATCTCTAAAAAATCAGTAAAACGAAGTGGTGGGGAGTGGATGAAGAACTCACCATAATGGTTTGAAAACACATGCAGGGTAATAGGGCAAGTGGTTGGTTGTTGAGGGGAGTGGAAACAGACCGCGGCTGTGCGGAGAGAGACATAACTTTGCACGATTGGAATGTTAATTATCGCGACTACGTCGAATTATTTCACACGCTCGCTGCCGAGAAATTTGTCATTACATGCCACAGCAGGCCTGCCTCCATACCGCTCTGCCTACGGCTCCTGATATGGCTTGCATTAGCTCGGGGCCGCAATAGAGGCCTTACTAGGTTGACTTTCGTACATAAACTCTCCTCACAGTTATTAATATGTGCAAGTGGTCGGCAGAACAGACAAACATGGAACTACCTTCTGCGTGTAAGTAATGAAGCATAATCACAAACCCAATAAATAAAACCTTGTGCATGAACCTGGACATGTCAAAAATTCTAAGCAGTAGCATGGAGAAAACGATAAATATAGCCATGAAGAAACTAAATATCAATTAAAATCTGAAAATGGTTTATATAATTTCTACCATAATCTCTTATCTTCCTAATTATTATCCAAATACCTAACAAGAAGGCAGTGTACGTATAAAAGTAACGATGGGACGCTTTTGTGCAACCGGTGTTGCAGTGGAAAAATAATTAGGATTACATATTCCGAGTTTGCTTTCTTGGTCTTAATTTTCCAGCGTACAGTCGTATGCCCATCATCTGCGGGCTGCTCGGTTCTACAATAAAATATATTTCCACATTACCTTAAAAACGCAAGACATGCAGAAAGACAGTCATTGAATATAAAATGCGTGTTTTGAGTTTCTCTGCAACTTTGAAATATTTCTCGTTCTAAGAAGAATTGAGCGAGATATGATCATAGACGTGTATTAGGCTTCATGTAAATTATCCGTTATTCTTGTCGCATTTAAAGGAACTTGATTTTTCTTAAAATATTTTCGAAAAAAAAAGTTTCAAATATCAAATTTAATCAATATCCTTTCAGTTGGAGTCGAGTTGATCAATGCGGACGGACGGACGTGACGAAGCTAATAGTCACTTTTCTCAATTTTACGGAGGTGCCTAAAAACTGCAACAAAATTCACGTCAGCTCTCGTGTGCTTATACAAAATTATTTCTTCCTTGATGGACAAAATAAAGTTTAACATTACAGGATCAGACTTTTTCTGGTGTTTTGGAATCGTTTCGTATTCAAGGAAAAATAAACGTGTCAGGAACCAGATCTAAAAAAAGTGCTCAGATGAAAGGATGAGGAGGTACCTTTCAGTTGATTCCAGTAAAGAGAACTCTTCTCTCAACACCGAACAAGTCGGCTTTTCGGTTTGCGTCCGCCTGCCTTTTCTCTTACAGGTAGACCCAGATCTAGCTTCCGAAAAGTTGTGTTGTTTCTTCAGCACGACAGGAAAGGCAAAGTGATGATCTTTTTTAAAAGACACTAATCTATAATAATCAGTTCACTTCAGGAAAGAATTAGGCTGAGGACAAAGAACCGAGAAACAAGATCCGTACTTTTAGAAAGAAGTATGAGAGATTTTGATGAAACTGTATAATGATAAGTTCTATAATGTGTAACATTCATCATATTATTTTACAGTGATTATATCACGTAGAGCAGCATAGAAAAAGAACTTGTCTACAAAATATGGACAATGGGAAGCGCATATTACACAAACAATATACGAGGGAGAATCAAAACGTAAAGGCAAAATAAATCTAACGGCTTTAACAGAAGTAACTTGAGCGCTTTTACATATCATTTTTCTACATAGTCCTCTTGCAACACAATGCACTTGTTATATCGTTCAACTAGTTTCTGTATTCCTGCTGAGAAGAAGCCTTTCGGCTGCGCGAAGTTGATGGCCGGCCAGAACGACCTTCATCAGTAACACGTGTTCGACCCGATTTAAACCTTTCCACCCACTCATAAACATTTCGTTGACTCGTGGTGCTCTGTCCATACTGACCCAACATACAACGGTGAATTTCCACAGGTTTCACTCCTACTGCCCAAAGAAACCGCACTACGCCACGTTGTTCTTCGATGGTGCAATCTTGCAAAGGAGCGTCCACGTTTTCGCCCTCGTTGCTGCCACTCGACTTAAGGCAGAGCGCTGTACTGCACATGGCTGAACTCTTCAACAGGCATTGTCAAAACTGCGCAATGGGGCAGCTCCTCTCTGTCCCGGTTACCTCGTAATTTAAAAATTGCCTTTACTTTTTGATTCGCCTTCGTATATAGAAACGGATACATACGAGTAGATGCCATTCAGATTTTTTTTTAATTTGGAAAGTCCTTGGAGGAGACGAAAAAGAAAAGGAGTAGAAGGAGGAGGAAGAGTAGGAGAAAACGGTAGAAGAAAAGGAAAGAAAAGAAAAGGAAAAGCATTTAGGCAATGTACTGTAGAAATTGGGGAATGAGGTTGCGCGCTGCGCTACCAAACGGAAGGTCGCTGGGTCAATCGCCGATGGTGTTACTGGAATTTTCCACTAATGCAATCCTTCCCGCTGCACTATGGCCCCCGGGTCGACTCAGCCCCTAACATAAATGAGAACCGGAAATATTTCCTTGGTTGTAAAGTTGGCCGGCGCATAGGGCTTACAAACTTGCCACCTTCATGTGCCGACTGTCTTTAAATCCGACAGTCTCATGTTCCAGGAGCCCTCAGGGCTCGTTCAGACCTGTGCAGAGATTGCTTTACATTTTACTAGTGAAAGGCGCCTTAAAGTTAGAAATGTCTATACCATTGTGTTAAGAAAAATGTCAGAGGAGAAAAATTTTGGATTGCGAAACTTAAATTAGAGGATGGGGAAAGGCAGTTTTTCCTGTAAAAGCTACGGCATTTACAGCGTATGTGGAGTGAAAGTGTAGTTATATTCGTTCTTAGACTCTGCGCTGAAAAGAGGCCAGAAGTCATTTTTACGCTCCGGTTCCTTTAGCTCCAAACAAAGAAGCCGAATTGCCCTTTAAATAGGCGGCTGGTAAGACACAAGGTCGATCGGGACGCTTTGGAGAATTACAAAATTATTTCCATGTGTCAGAAATCGAAGCACGGTGTTTCGACTCTCCTTTCAGGTCCAGTTCCAACATTGACTGCACTGTACTGGCTAGTTGGAGCGCTACATAAAAATGGTTAATATAGAATATGAATGATTGTAACCGGCTAAGGTTAAAATCCAACGACAGATTCAAATTTCAGGCCCTGAGTATATGGTTATAATAATCAAATTAAGAAGCGACCTCGGGTGTGACAACTTTATCAGGAAACACAACAAAATTTCACGGAGTATGAAAGAGGAAATAAACTGCGAACCTGCCTTTTGGAACAGCTACGAGATGGAAATAAAAAATCGGAAATATAAACTTATTTACACAGCAACTTCAATCCAGCAACTTTTATAAAGAGTTGTAGAGCGGTTAACGTAATTCACTATTACACAACGTTTACTACACCACATGATGCTAAATGTGTTTTATTTCAAAACTCATTTCTTCTTGTATGTTAGGCTTTGTCGACTGGTAAAAAGTAACCGACGCTGTGAAGTTGCATGCTGTCGCAATTTCGTGATCCTGCAGGAAAAGAACACTACACTTGAAATAAAGTGAAATTCCATCTTGATGCAACAATGTAATTTATTGAAGATTCTTTAGCTCGACATGTTTCGGACGCAAACGCCCATCATCCGGAGCACTAGATGTTAAGTTGCAGCATATGGTTTTCTGCACCGAGTTTTTGGATGGGTGGTGGTCCTGACAGCAGCTGCTTAGGTCGTGTGTACGGTTTGGATGGTGTCGTAAACCATCCAAACCGTACACACGACCTACGCAACGGCTCTCAGGACCACCACCCATCCAAAAACTCGGTGCAGAAAACCGTATGCTGCAACTTAACATCTAGTGCTCCTGATGATGGGCGTTTGCGTCCGAAACATGTCGAGCTAAAGAATCTTCAATAAATTACATTGTTGCATCAAGTTAACATTTCACTTTATTTCATGATGAAGATGCACAGTCAAACAACCCTCAACTACTACATTTCTTTGCTGCTGCACAACAAGAAGAAATGTCGATAAGGTAGCACACTCCACAGAAATATCGGTAACAATGAATCAGTCGACAAGGCTTAATACACCAGAAGACAAGAATTGTCATCACCAATAACTTGAATTGCAAGACAAGTCATGATTGAATAAACTTTAACAAATGACAAGAAAATTAGATTAATTAGTTAACCTAATTAATGATCACATAAATATCACAAACCAAAAAGCAAGACTAGTATTTAACTGTCATTAGTTGCAACAAACTGAACGTTACACTTGGTGGAACAATTGAGCTGATGTTTTAACTCAAATATCAGAGGCGTGCAGCGTGGTAAAATTATTACGATACTAACTTGAAAACAAAAGCAATACTTATAAATCACTACATGCTATTTGTTAGCACGCCACTGAAAGTGGTAGTAATTATTCACAGAGGGGATGTTTTGAGAGTAATGTATGTTGGCTCGTTCTTGTTTTACGTTTTTTTTTTATTTTTCTCCCTAAACCTGAGCATTCGAAAAGTATAGTAGTTAATTGCATCCCACCACGAACGAAGACAAATGTGTTAGTTGAAAATGCCACAACGTTAGCCAATATTTGGTTGAACTGAGGGCAAAAACATCAACATTCTAAAAGTTCTACACAGCACGCAAAACAAACCGCTAAAATATACGAAACTAACCCACCAAGGACGAGAAGGTATGAAAGCTGAATCTCAAGTTTTTGCTTCTATCATTACACGAGATAAGATTTATTAACTCTTCTTTAAAATATGGAAAGTTGAATTTTGCATCATATAATAAGTTAGGCTGTGCGGGGCATGTAAAGTGAATGTCGGTCCTTTTTAAGGGTTTCCCGAGTTTTTTAAGTGGTCCACTTCATAGGTTACACTGGACAACAAATTTCAAAACATTTTTTGTATCTGTGATGAATATGTTATTAATTTATTTGTTTGCATCTATGAAGTTAGAAATTTTTGAAATTACGCTACACTATGATATTTTACGAAATAGGTTGAAATATTATACGGAACGGTTATTCAAATAAAAAAACTAAATACTACTCAGTGGAAATGAATGTGTTTAGTAGACTTACTCTGTTTAGAGGTAATATTTACAACGTAAATTGAACATCTGCACAGTCTGTTTTCATGTAAGTTCATTATTTAACACAAACAAAATCATGATTTTTTTTTCGTTTTGCCTGTCTCTTGTATTCCACGGTAGGGGCATCCCTTGCCAAAGTCCAGCAGTAGTCGGCGAGCATAGCACAGTTCCATTTCCCTTGATATCTCTTCTCCATTGAAGAAATGTCTTGATCGAAACGTTCTCCGCATTCACCAGTCACTGCACCACAATTCTCTGGGAAAAAATCCAAATGCGAATGAAGGAAGTGTATTTTTAGTGACACGTTGCAGCCTAATCTCTGGTAGCTCTGGAAAAGGTTATTTACAAGCTCCTCATAGTTTTGAGCCCTTCTGTTTCCCAAAAATCCTTTTACTACAAATTTAAAACTGTCCCAAGCCGCCTTTTCGTCGCCTTGAAAAAGCTTGTCGAAGTATTCGTCCTTGATAATGTCTCGTATTTGTGGACCAATGAAAATACCTTCTTTCAATTTTGCCTCACTTAGTCTGAGGAAATTTTCTCGTAAGTAAGTAAAGGCGCTTCTTCTTGGTTCATGTCCTTTACAAAATTTTTCGTCAGACCAAGCTTTAAATGCATGGATGGCTATAAAATTTTACTCGGTTCCACTAGTGGTTGATTTTCCACATTCATGGTTCCTGGTTCCAGAGATTTTCTGGCAGGCCA
>Ga0123357_10013379_pt1 | contig 10648 bp, 4 predicted proteins | sample TergutEmb28metaG_FD_89873 | JGI IMG/M metagenome (GOLD analysis project Ga0123357, IMG submission 89873) | Embiratermes neotenicus P4 segment gut microbial communities from Petit-Saut dam, French Guiana - Emb289 P4 | ecosystem: Host-associated > Arthropoda: Insects > Digestive system > Gut ...
CATCTTACGCCCAAATACCTTCATCACTATCCTATGTTCTCATTTTGCAGCCTCTTGCAGTCTCGTGTTACCTCGCACATCTTACGCCCAAATACCTTCATCACTATCCTATTCTCAAACACACTCGGCCTTCAAGAAAGAACAAAATTAAAAACACGGATAAAAGTTTTGCCACGAAATCCAAAGGAAGACCGACAACTGTAAGTCGACCCGCTTCCAGACACTTAATCGCCATTCTTCCACATTCCTTTCACAGCCTCACAAACTGAAAACAGTATGGCATGCAATTCGTAACGTTTTGGCATGTTCTTTACCAGGTCCGAGGAAGGGACAATTTAAGTTATATCTTTAATGTACTTTCCTCATTAAAATGATCACAGAAGACTTCTGAGACTGCCACGCTTTGTCTATGCGTATGGACGTGCGGGTTCGCGCATATGAGCATGAGTGTGTCTCAGTAACTTAATTTAAACTTCTGATGCACCAGACCAATTTTCACGACACTCGGTATTCACATCACGATATTACAGAACATTTCGACACGTAGTAATAACATCATGGCGGCAGTGTGAACATTTTCATTAACTCATCTTCTGATTTAAATCTGATGTTTTCCATCCCGAAGCGTTTATAGAATACAATGGATAAAATATGTCCATACAAAGAATGTACTATGCATTGTGGGATCCCACAATGCATAGTACATTCTTTGTATGGATCTGTATCATGAGGGCCCGAAGATGACTCAGTGAGGGTCGAAACATGTAGCCCTGCTGTCACATTATATGTTTTGTATCTGGTACTGTTGTGTTTAACTGACATATTTTATCCATTGTCACCTTCTGTTGAAGAAAATTAATGAAGAGTTGGACCTAGTTACGTAACATTTTACATTGAGACAGACCATAATTATACTTATATATAATAATGCGAAACACTGTTTGCAATTAAAATTTTACAAATGCAGTTTGGATAAAACTTTGGGATTTTATTACATCTAATATACACAGAACCTGTACTTAATAGGTTTTTGCATTAAAATAAACAATAATATAAACAAAAACATAACAGAAATATAGATGTAGTAATGTACGAAATATTAGAGTAGGCTTTAAATAATGTTCAGAAATACTTGTTTTATGCATCGCACAATTCAAGGCACAAAGTGTCCTACGCAATGAACAAATGAAATGCACATGACCGTCACATGAATGTGTATAGTACATGCAGCAATTTAGAATAACAGTACTATCTGGTGCCATACAAGAAAAATACGTGCTGTAGAAAGACTGCAGTAATGGCGAACCTAGGCATTTCCGCGCCATAGGACCACCTTCTAAATTGACCATGAAGCAAAAACACCTTGTCCATTTACAAAGCCAACAAGTGCACAAATACGCGCCATTTACTCCGACATGTTTCGGCGTTCTTAAGCCATTACCAGGGAATTTACATCAGTATACTTAAAACATAAAATTAATTTTATTTTAAGGTACCCTTTGAAGAAAACACCACATTAAGTCACACATCACTTCACATAGGGCAAGATCCAATATACATCAAGATATAAGCAACAGATGTTTGTATGCCACAGTGAGAGAACTGCCTATTAAGCACATGAAATTGTAACTACACACACACACACACACACACACACATACACACATACACACATACACACACATATAGACACACACACACACACACACACACACACACGGTTTTAATGCTACATACATTGCACAAATATGGCTCCGGGACCATTATGATACATAACTGTGTCATATCCATTAGGTTTGAAATATACTGGTGTACACTCCCAGATGATGGCGTACGAAGGCCGAAACATGTCAGAGTAAACAACACAACGCTCAAGGTAAGAAAATCTGTTGTACCCAACACACTCGTCAGATTGAGATTCCCACCTTAACAGACAGCTGAGCTACAAAAGCGCCTTCTGTTAAAATGTTGTGTAAACAAACAATTTGCTTCTCCTTACATTTCCGTAACGACATCACATGCTTCAGTGTTTGTCAATTGATGATCTGCCAAGCTTTTCCTGTCACCTGTACAACTGTGGATTATGGCAAATTGCTGTTTCAGGAGCAATATTTATGCTATACATATTGCACTTGCTTTTCCAACGGAAATGCATCCCTTTGCACGGAACGCATAACGTGAAAAAACGTTTTCGTTAGCTAAAACGAAGTGAACACTTATTTACAACTGGCTCAATCACGGATCAGCAGCGGAATATGACAGAAGTACGTAAACAATGGCAGGACGTGCCTGTTTCATCTCTACCAAGGCAAGCTTATCGTCCTGCTACGTACACGCAGATAGGCAGATCACGTCTTTTGAAATTGTGACATTAAAATAATAAGAAATTGTTTGATTGAGGTTGGAAACGTTTGACGAAGACCGTAAAAACTCCAAAAGCATGCGCAGAGCTAACTGAATGGCGTTTGTAAGCAACTTTACAGTTAAAATTTCGACGGGAATAACAAAGAACCAGTTACATTAACAGATAAGTTATATTACGATTGTAAATTCTCGGATTAACGCGAAAATCTAAAAAGAACAAGTACTTTTATGCCCCATTTTCGCAACTTATCGAAGCTTACATGAAGAAACATTTGACTCCCACTAAAAATACGGTGACTACACCAAACCACGGGCTAAATATGAGAAAGACAAAAGATACAACCATCAGATTAAGATTTACACCTCGGCTTTAAGAACTCGGTCACGTAATAAAAGCCGTAACGCAGTTATGACGTCATAACTTAAATAAGTATCACGATGTAACTTCTTCATGAAAGACCAGAAGTTATGAATAAATGGTAAAGATAAGAAAAGAAGCCGGTCTTAAAAGCAAGTAAAATTGCTCCTTAACAGTCAGTTTATGGATCGTGCTATGGCCGTGTTACTGGGTACTCCGACGAAGCGTTTTCATGACATTCCTCAGCCTCGAGATTAAAACACTGAAACATACCGGACATTGCAGTCACGTGGAAGTCCCTGCTGCAAATCTGGAGCCGAATAACAAGATGGTAACTGGGGCATTCAAGATTTTTCTTAGTATTTCCGGAGCCGGGATAGTGTGGTCGGTACAACGACTAGATAATTGCTGGGCGGTCTGGGGCTGGTACAGGCAAGGACTTTCTCTTCTCCTAAACCACCTATATCGGCTCAGGGGCCCATTCATCCCCCCATTCAATTGGTAAAACTAAAGCAGTCCCGTTACAGGCCCGGAGGGGCCCAGAGGGTTCCAGGAAGTTAAGGTTCCCAGATTTCGTGACAACGGCACAGGATGGTGGTAGGTTGTCAGCCTCACGCACCAGCCGCCTTTACTCCCAGGAAATATTCCTGGTACTCATTTCTGTTAGAGGCTGAGTCGACCCCAGGGCCATAGAGCGATCGGAAGGATTTTATGTCAATGAAAAATCCACTGACACCAACTGGGATCGAACCAGCTACCTTCCGATTTGTAGCACAGCGCCTTAACCACTGTGACACCGCAGTCCCCCATTTAATTGGTACTGAAGTTATATTCTGGGGATAAAACGGCCGGGTCTTGAAACTGAACACCCGCCTCCATCTGGTGTCGAGGTTATGAATGAGTGGAGCCACTTTCCCACTTCCCACATGCCTACATGTCGTGGACAGGAACAACTTCACCTTTTGAACTCATTCTTTCCAAGAAAACGCTGTAATATTAAGTGAAATTAATTCGGACCGCCTCCACATACATCCCTGCCAATTCATTCTTTAGTGACCTCCTTATCGGGCGAAACTGCATTGTCTGAACTACCGACAGCTTCGTTAAAGAACCATTAAAATTACGTGTATACACACACGCACGCACGCACACACACAAATTCACACGCACGCACGCACACACACACACACAAATATGTGCTTGAAAATTAAAGTAAACCCATCGGGTTCCATCCACATCTTTCGTGATCATTTCGTAAAAGTGGTGCAAGACGTCATTACACAATTCATTAATCAGTCTGCCAATGACTGATCGACGCTTTTCTCGTCAAACATGTAAAATCCTTAATGGTTTTCTCGGTCCTTCCGTGCGCCTGGAAAGCGTAATCGGTATAGAGACTCGCTATGGGCTGGACGGTCCCGGGATCGAAAACTGGTGGGGGCAAGTTTCTCCGCACCCTTCAAAACCGGCCCTGGGGACCATCTAACCTCCTATACAGTGATTACTGGATATTTCCCGGGGGTAAAGCGGCCGGGGTGTAGCGCTGACTACCCACCCCATCTAGCGCCGAAGTTAAAGAAAGAATAAAGCTATACATCTACTCCCCCTTCTGGGCCATCATGGCCTGTTCTAGGGTGAACTTTAATATAAACTCGGTCCTTCCACATAAACAATTAACCAACACATTCCGTAGCATAGTAACTTTTTTTTAAGTAGTTAAAAGCTGAACAAAAGATTCCCTAATCATTGTCCTCACGTTCACAGAAGCCCATTACAATATCTTATCCACCTTATGCAACCGTGTTAGAGAAGTGGACAGAGATATATCCTCGCATTTTTAATCTTGGTATTGAAAGAGGTGAATGGACCTGTTAACCCTGAACGCTAACTCCCATCGACTCCTCAGGTGGGCATAAAATTGAAAATCTAGTCTATAGTGCGGTTGAGCAGCAATTATAGGTCACGATTTTTAAAGTTACATTTCCCTACATGGCATCAGGGACATATCATTAGTTCTGGCGCCATTAACAGAGAAATTGTACATTTCAAAGATATGATCAAACCAGACAACTCGGATGACGCTACAAGAATTCAATGTTTACAGTCTATACCAATTTAAAAAAAATATCTACCTGCTCCATTTCCACTCAATACCAATAAAGACAATTGAATTTAATGAAGTTGCAGCACGCGAACAGATATTAGAAGACGAAATTAGCTCTTCACTCCTCTGGGATGTTACGTGGCCTAACATCCCAGAAGAGTTAAGGGCTCAACTACGCGCGGCAAAAGCCTGAAAACCCACACACATAGAATTAATATCGAAAGTTCCAGAGAGCACATGTCTCCATCATCAGGGGTGAAACGAACAGTGACGTGGCCGCCTGCTGTAGCGTCACTTACGATTATATATGCAAAGTTAGAAACCCCTGATTATGTAGAAGAGATTGTAAAGATGCATAGAAATTGTACAGGCTTTTGGCTGAGACTTCATTGTCCACAAATCATCGTGCCAACTACAGATCATTGAAAGATAAATTAATTGTAGAAATCACAGGTATCACCTGTATGCAGCATACAAAATCTCGAATCCGGTGCAAGAGCACAAACTATTAGCTGCGAGGTGTAGGGATTGGGATAATTTCCGGACGACCGAATAATCCAGGTTCGATTCCCGTCAAGTGACAATTCTGTTTCCAAAGCATTCCAACCGGCGTTGCTGGTCCGTTTGTCCCCCTATGTAACAGGACTCGAGGCTTTCTTCCCCGCGGGTAAACAGGTCAGGGAGTGAAGCTATCCTGTTACTGCTAAATAATAACGATGGTTAAGAACGCAAAACTTATGACTCCGCTGCCCTACATGTTTACATGTGGAGGTGACTGATTAAAACAGGGAACCCTGCCGTTTGAACTATACAGGAAAACAGCGACCCGCGTAATTAACTGTTATGCTTATTGTGTAATAAGAGGTCTGGCTTGTCACAAATACTTAGCTTAGATTTTCACGATGCGGTCTGCCGTTTAATAATCTGAAATCCACCGCTCATCAGCAATAGCTGGGCTCTAGACAAATGGTTGTCTTTTAAGGAAATAATACATGCCTTTCTACTTTCCCCTTTCCCATTTATTAAACATTTCAGCTTCATCAGCTGGAATTGCGGAAGTGTTGGAATTTGCAATCCCTGCCAAACTCACAAAACTGTAAAATCCTTCTCGAAATAATAAGAATTTTATTGATGTGCCTCATGGTTGCTGCGTTTCATCATCGCCTTACGATCACTTTGTTCTGAACTGGCACACCAACACACACACACACACACATACACGCAAAAACACACACACACACACACACATACACGCAAAAAAAACACACACACACACACACACACAAACAGTTCTCAATATGCATGTGAATTAGCAATCTTCAGACGTTAGAATTCTCCCTACAGATTTACGTCTTTGACTACGCAGACACTGTTTAAATTAATTATCTAATCATTCCTGCACTTCTTCGCCAACACATTCATTTACAACACAACGCATTCACTTACCAGATCACCGAATCGCTCGTTTACGCTCTCGATCACTTCACCACACACACATTCATTCAATTACACAGGCATTCACTTACCAAATAACCATATCGTTTACAAACGCTCTCAGTCAATTCCCCGCACACTCACTCAATTACAGTCCCTCGCATTCACTTACCAAATCACCCAATAGCTTACTTACGATCTCAATCACTTCCCCACGCACTCAATTGATTACAATCTCACGCATTCACCTACCAAATGACCATATCGCTTATTTAACGCTCTCAGCCACTTCCCCACACACTCAATTACAGTCATACGAATTCACTTACGAAGTACTCACGTACAAATCAGTTTGTTAAGCACTCAAATCACTTGTACCTCAAAGCCACTCATCCCCTTACCCAAACACAAACTCTCTACCTCTAACCCGTCATCTTGCCCAGGTACTCACCTCCTTGCCTGTTCAAACACCATGCCACTCGGTCACTGATTCACGTGCTTCTCCAGCCACTCAGTTACAAAATCACACCACACCACACCAACTGACAGCCATTCTATAAATGTACTCGGTTGTGATAACGTCCATTCCGTCAAATACCTTTAGTTTAGTGGCTGTTTTTAGAAGCTGACTGTTACATTATTTTGGAGCAATGCACAAGGCAATCGTCTGATGCGAGTTTTGCTCCTTTGGTGTCTGGCGTTTTGCTATGATTTGTCGTAACAGACACTTCTTCCCTGAAAATGAAGGCAGTAATATTCATCTAAAACGTTAGCACCTGTCCACATAACAGCACAAGACAGTAATCACGTTTAATAATTGTCCAATAAGATGCGACTGTATGCAGTTTATTATATTTCTATAGGCAGCTCTACATGTTTCGGGTGTTGACACCCATCATCAGGAGCTCGTACAACTGTAATTACAGCTTCTGGTATTGATTAACCGGATCTACTGCCATCCGCTTGCGTTGTTGAATTGGAACTCAGCAACGAGAGCGGATGGTAGTAGACCCGGTTGACCAGTGCCAGAAGCTTAATTACAGTTGTACGAGCTCCTGATGGCGGGTGTCAACAGTTGGAACTCAACAAAGAGAGCGGATGGTAGTAGACCTGTTTGACCAGTGCCAGAAGCTTAATTACAGTTGTACGAGCTCCTGATGGCGGGTGTCAACAGTTGGAACTCAACAAAGAGAGCGGATGGTAGTAGACCCGGTTGACCAGTGCCAGAAGCTTAATTACAGTTGTACGAGCTCCTGATGGCGGGTGTCAACAGTTAGAACTCAACAAAGAGAGCGGATGGTAGTAGACCCGGTTGACCAGTGCCAGAAGCTTAATTACAGTTGTACGAGCTCCTGATGGTGGGTGTCAACAGTTGGAACTCAACAAAGAGAGCGGATGGTAGTAGACCTGTTTGACCAGTGCCAGAAGCTTAATTACAGTTGTACGAGCTCCTGATGATGGGTGTCAACAGTTGGAACTCAACAAAGAGAGCGGATGGTAGTAGACCCGGTTGACCAGTGCCAGAAGCTTAATTACAGCTGTACTAGCTCCTGATGATGGGTGTCAAAACCTAAAACATGTAGAGCTGCCTACAGAAATGTAATAAACTGAATAAGTCGCATCTTGTTGGACAGTTATTAAATTTGATTCACGATGCACGGACCCATGTATATAAAAAACAGTAATCACAGTTACAGCTGTGAGAACTTCCAATCTCACGGTCTGTAACACAATTCCTCGTTGCTGTATTCTTCGTTAAATGGCAAAATGATTATTTTCATCGTCGTTATTGTTACGAAAATAATAATAATAATAATAATACATTATAATTATCCCACAAGTAACTTTTATTTCTATGTCTTCTTAAGTAACCCTTTAAGGCTCAGTATTTATACATAGTCCCAAGTTTAACACGCAACAAGACAGGTAATGTACTTACCGTAAACAAATAGGCGCTTCCTCGTAATCACTGTTGCAATGGGAAATCAAGAAGTGTTACATATTCTGAGTGTATGTCTGTAGCCTTAGTTATCCACAATGCAAAGAGCATCCGCCATATTATATTTTCATCTTCCATGATATTACGCGACTTTCGGGAAAAATTTATTGAACATAAAATGTGTGCTTTCATTTTCAACGCAAATTTTCCAAAACATTTCTCATTCTAAGAAACACTGAGCGAGATGTTATCATACCAGTGCGTAGGTTTGCACCTAAAGTTTCTCTGTTTAGTCAAAACTTGAATTCTCTAGACAGATTTTCGAAAATTTCTCAACTGTTAAATTTCATGAAAATCCGTCCAGTGGGAACCGCGGAGGGATGGAAGCGCAGACTGACGGATATGACAAAGCTGTAGTCGCTTTTCACAATTTTTCAAACGTCTCTGAAAGCTTTGCATTTCTCACACCGAACTCTATAGGATTCACAGAAAGGACAACGATAATGATCGCAAAACGGAAAAAGAGAACGGATCTCGTAAAAGAGACAGCGTGTCTGTAAACCGCATCAATTCAATTCATTTCTTGAACAACCAGAGACCACTAAACACGAATAGATTTTCACTACCAAGAGTGAAAATTTTAATTAATTAATTAACTTTTTTGTCTTTTATTTAACGAAACTGCCAGGAAAATAGTGTACAGTGTCGAAAAACTGAATAATAGTGAATAGTGAATCAAAAACGATGTCGAAGAAAACAGCCGTGGCTTACCCAGCTAATTCAAGATAATATTTCAACTGTTCGGGGCACGCGGTGGCGCAGTTGGTTGAGGCATTGCGCTACAACCCGGAAGGTTGCGGTTTCGATTCCCGATGGTGTCACTGAACTTTTTCATTGACATAATCCTTCCGGCCGCACCATGGCCGTGGGGTCGACTCAGCCTCTGACAGAAATGAGTACCAGGAATATTTCCTGGGGATAAAGGCGGCCGGTGCGTAGGGCTAACAACCTTAGCACCTTCATGTGTCGATTGTCTTGGAATCTGTCTGCCTCAATCTCCTGGAACCCTCTGGGCCTGTCCAGGCCTGTAATGGGACTGTTCTATCTTTTATTTCAACTGTTCTCTGTTGTATATAAAAAGATCAGTTTTGGACTTCAGGGTGTTTCAGTTTTCATCCACTTTGCAAACACGCCCCTCACTTTCATGTATTCTGCTCCGACCAACATATGCCCTTATAGTACGCCTACCACATCTAATGAAAAGAAAAGAATGTGTGGAGCTTCACCTCCACTGCCACAAAACACTATCGGATAGACAATCAAGCTCAAACACCTTTTTTCGGTTTTTACTTCAACATTTGAATAGCCTAGCAGACACAAAGTACTTCTTTCAAGTGTTCCCATAAGAATTTTTTTCCGAAAGCAAAAGAAAAGCGCGCGTATTTCCTTGTTAGCTGGCGGATTGCTTCAGCGTATCGACTACGTTTGCACTTCCGCAACACTGTAATGCAATCTACCTCAGGCAATAGCCGAGACGGGGGTTTCTCTGACACGGGGATTTGAATTCGCAGTTACAACCACCTTCTGCCACCTCTCGCAGATCCCAGGTCTGTGACCATAGATTCTTCAATAAAGGCACCAAACGGGTGGGTGCGCAATTTCAAGGCGTAATAAACTTTCATTCGAACTTATCCACCTTCGCACTCTTTCTTCCCCAATTTACTGTTTTTTTTTATTTTATTTTCCTTGAACAATGGAAAGGAAGCAGAGGAATAAGGTGAACAATGCTGCCCTCCAACGAGCGGCACTCTCACTAGAAATGATATGTGACTTCAAGCATTGTAGGTCACTTAAGTAGATAACTAAGCATAAGAAACTCAGGCATGATAGATAATTTACCCACGATACACACTTTTCCGCACCATGGATGCATGATAATGAACTTAGACACGACATATAAATTTACGCATAAGTACATCAGCATGATATTTAACTGTACCCAACACACGAAAGCTGTTCAGGAAGATCTCGGAGTGGGCCAGCAATTTCCCTTTAAAGTTACATGACGACCATGTTACTAGGGGCGTGGTTTTAAAGACTCACTGGATCATGTTGATGTTCTTAGGCACGTTCGAAAAAATCGAGAAAAGCCACTATTAGCTTCGTCGTGTTTCTCCGTCCGGCTGTCCGCACGGAACAACTCAGTTGCCACTGGACGGATTTTCATGAAATTTGATATTTGATTATTTTTCGAAAACCTACCGAGAAAGTTAGTTTCATTAAAATAGGACATGGATAACGAGTACTTTATATGAAGGTCGATATACAGTTTTGATCGTTTCTCGCTCATTTCTTCATAGAATGAAAAGTATTTCAGATAAAACTTGTAGAGAAAATCAAAACACACTCTTTACATTCAATAATCTCCCCCCCCCCAACCCCCCCAAAA
>Ga0123357_10013380_pt1 | contig 10648 bp, 8 predicted proteins | sample TergutEmb28metaG_FD_89873 | JGI IMG/M metagenome (GOLD analysis project Ga0123357, IMG submission 89873) | Embiratermes neotenicus P4 segment gut microbial communities from Petit-Saut dam, French Guiana - Emb289 P4 | ecosystem: Host-associated > Arthropoda: Insects > Digestive system > Gut ...
TTGCTGTATACACAGTCTTGAACTCCTGATTATGGACGGAAAGAGAGTCTAAAACATGTAGAGTGTTACTCCAAATAAAATATATTTGAGACATCGGTGCACCTAGTTGGTTTTACTATAGAAGTACATTTGCATTCAAATAATATGAATTTGTGTTGGTCTCATTGTCAGTCTTTCATCTCACTAGAATATGACAGAAGGGAAGAGCTGAAGGTGCACATGACTGTACGGTTTCCATCAAGGTTTTTCATGATATTTTATCACGTAAGAGACGACAGTGTTGGACACACAAAGGAAATATGCACGTAAAAACAAATTAACAGCAAAGATATGGATAAAAGTTCATACTAATATAGAAATAGTGATAACCTCTGATGGTTGTGTCTTATTTAGAAATGGTTTCATTGCTAAGCCTTAGGTAATGTACGGCTGTGGCACATATCTTCTTTGGTGCTTCGGCCCATTTTTGGGACATATGGCCTCCCAGATCTCCTTCCACCAACCTCTCTCTTCCTGGCTGCCTTCCTGTCCCGTACCTGTAGCAGATTTATGGCATACCTCCAAACAGTATCCTCCCATCCACTTCTTTGCTTTCCCAGGGTCTTTCTTCCTCCAAACATTCTCCCATTACTTTCTCGAGGATAACAGTACCAAATTCCTTCCTCCAACCTCTCTCTTCCTGGCTGCCTTCCTGTCCCGTACCTGTAGCAGATTTATGGCATACCTCCATACAGCATCCTCCCATCCACTTCTTTGCTTTCCCAGGGTCTTTCTTCCTCCAAACATTCTCCCATTACTTTCTTGAGGATAACAGTACCAACTGTCCTTAAAATGTGGCCAGCCCACTGTGAAAATTTTAGTGTTAGTTGACACTTTCATGCTGAACGTGAACCGCAGACGGTGCGCGGCATACACGTGAAGCGCGTAAGTCTAAAGACATCACCCCAGAAAATGCACAGTAATGGCAGCTATTTCAGAGCACCCCGGGCATATAATTCTAGCATAAAAACGTTAATGAAACTTCAAGTGTGCTTCTCTTGTGGTAGAGGAAGGCAACTTATAGAACACAACAAAAATTCCTGCTAAAATTAGCGTCCCAGTGTTAATGCTGTAAAGAGACAATAAATGCAGCATGAAATGCGTCAATATACAATATAGTTGCATTTGAATAAACTTATCTAATGTTTTTATTTCTTAAATTACTGTATCATACAGTGAAGTGTCACATGTAACTGCAGCCTTCAAAATTGGCTGAAACAGTAAACAATTTGGTTTTGTATGAAAACACATTTTCTTTCTCATTATACATTTTTGGTTATGAAAATATGAAATACACAAACAATTCCACTAATTACAAATGATCAGTTCAGTATACTATTTTACAGCTATTATAAACAATAGTTTTAAGTGTAATGTGAGGGTATTTTCTGCCTGTTTTACTTTGTACATGGTGAGTTAGAATGAAAGGTGACATGTTTAGAATACTTTAAAGTGAAATTCAAGCACATCATTTACAGATTAAAATTACTAATTGTCTCCTGCACCAGTTTCTTGCATGATTTGAATCTTTCCAATTTTTGCTCTGAAGTTTGTCATATTATTATCATTATTATTATTATGGCACCCCAATTGGATTTTGTCCATTGTCTGATTAAAATACAACATTCTCAGAATGTGACATTTTGGAGACTGGCTCTGTCTCCTTAAGGTAAAAAGAGGAGATATATTCCAAACCAGCCTGGTTGATAATTCTTACATCTATTCAAATAAGTGGTTTCTCTGCCTAATGATATTGATTAGCTTTAGCTAATGGGCCCAACTGAGTATGTGTTTACAGAGCCAGCTGCCACAACACTGTCCTCTTGGAATAATCTATTTTGATGAGAGAGTGGACAAAGTCCTTTCTGTTCTGTAATACAATTGGTACGACATACACCCAGTTTATTGAAGTGCTAACAAATAGACTGCTGACCAGAAATATTTCAATCATGTTACAATATACATCAGAGATAACTGGTTACAGTGACAGTGGTGCAGGGCAACACAAAGTTCCACTTGGCAGTTTTGCTTGTCATCTGAAGGTAAAGTTGAGGAACAGACTGGGTCTAAGCCTGATTCACAATGCTGCCAAGACCCAGTCAGTTCACAAAGGTTTCAGAGACTTGTCTTACACCCGCATGTGTCACGGAGATCCAGGAAATGCTTGAACTACTTGTTACACGGTGAGATATAGAGGTGACGTAAATCTGTTGATCTGGCTTCGTTTGGCTTCATGAAATGCCACATTGTTATAAAAATGGTTCACCACACAAACCATTTAGGTTAACTTTCCACTGATTTTTTTTTTCAACAATAGCCTGAGATTCTCTTTTTTTTCTGCAAGTCACGAAAAAAGGACATTTTGTGAATGTGTCAGGCATGGTGCTGCCCTCAACTGTATACTTCCACCCCAAATATGCAACACCAGTGGAAGAAAACCTGTCATTCTTAGCGTCTCTTGGAACTGTAGATGCTGATGCTGCTGTCACTGCTTGGCTTGTAACGTAAACGGCACTGCGTCACAGGTATTCAAAAGATAAGATAAGATAAGACAGATCAACAAGATAAATGCACTTATGCCTCCGTGCTGTGTAGGTTCCAGGTTACAGGCTGTAACTGAATATTTACGAAATACAGTGCAGTCACTTCTTCAAATTATTAAGACAACTGCCCCAATTTGCAATGTTTTTATCATCACACCAATTATAGTTTTACGCAAAGTAAATGTAAAAAACCACTATTCCCTGAATATAAAAAATAACTTACTTTCCTCTTATATGAAAATAATATCAATTAGTCTACCAGTGAGATCCAGGCCAGCACAGTCAACAGTGACTCGGTGGCTGGGCTGGAAAAACTAGGAATCATTCATTTCCTGGCAAGAACAAGAGATATTTCCCTCTTCCCCAAAGCAAAGAAACTGGATCACAGACCAGCCAGTGTGTAACACGGGGCTCTTTGCCTGTGGGTATAGTAACCAGTCTATGAAACAGACCACTCACCCCATACACTGCCGAGGTTAAGAATGTGTGGAACTATACCTCCAGTCTCCCATACACCTACATTGCAAGGTGTTTAAGCCGGTATGAGGACAACTGTATTAATTTTTAACCACACCAGCATCAAGTTCTTTACAATATAACAAACACAAGAATGAGATCCCCCGGCACATTACTACAGCTGTCACGTATTAAGTCATAGTACACTGTGTCTGTCCACCATCCACTTTCTTTTTGAACTACTGAAGTGAATGATGGATCTTTAATGCATTCAGAACACAACTGGCTAATCAGCACTCACACTTTCTCTCAAGTCTTAAAAATGAAATACACCGCATTGAAAACAGCATTGCAAGCACAAATTATAGGAGTAAACATGCAAATAATATATCACATGAGCTCCCATAAATAAGCTAATCTCTTCACAGAGTATAACCAACAAGATGCAACTTTTCACAATTTCTTTATTTTTGTAAGACACTACATGTTTCAGATGGTTTTACCATCTGTCATCAAGAGCTCAAAACTGCACATACAGCTTCAGGTATTTGTCAGACCAATATTGCTACCTACTGCTAGCCTGGCTAGCGGCAGGTAGCAATATTGGTCTGACAAATACCTGACGCTGTATGTGCAGTTTTGAGCTCCTGATGACAGACGGAAAAACCATCTGAAACATGTAGAGTGTCTTACAGAAATAGAGAAATAGTGAAATATTGCATTTTGTTGGTTGTACTCTGCGAATATATTAGCGATGCATGGACCTATGAATGTTAAAAGCTAATCTCTGAGGAAGCATGATGATGAACATTACTGCAAAATAAAAACTGTACAAATACATGAACTTTTTGTTGTTCAGAACAGGTATATAGTAAGTCTACACACAACCCAGTGGCCTTGACCATAGGCACAGAGAATGTGAATGATGTGATCAGTGACATAGTACGGATTTTACCGTGGCATTCTTTACTTTCAAAATATTCAGTTTCACTGTACACATACACATGTAATTGCATTTAAGACCATAAGAAAAATACAGACAGTCCAGGGATCAAATCCCAGTGGAGGTGACATTTTGCGAACCTGTTCAGACTGGCCCAGGAGCCCACCCAGACTCCTATACAATGTATACTGGGCCAGAGGTAAATGGGCCAGGGTGAGGCATTAACCACCCAGCCCCATCTAGTGCTGTGGTGCCTTCATAGCAGGTCACAGGGTGAGCCTTTATGCCCCCTCACCCATTTTCTAGAAACTCTTACATGCTTAACAGCACTAGATGCACAACTCTTATACTGAATTTAACCCACACTGAACAATAAATGTGGGAAATACAGAGAGAACTTCATTTATAGCATAAAGTAAATGTATGGCTTTCACTATGCCAATTTTCATCACTCAGTAAGTTTTGTGGTTACACCACATTTTATTCAAATTGGACAAAAACATAGAAAATGCGGGCAAAATTTCATTTACGCCCTCCAATAAAGTATGTCTTTCACCATACTGATTTTCGTGAAACTGCTTAACAGCATTATGTGGCAATCTTCAATACAAATTTTATCTAGATCAAACAAAAAATGGGACAATGTGAGCAGATTTCATTTATGCCCGTAAGTATGACTATCAATGTGCCGATTTTCATGATATCTACAAATGGTTCAGTTGCTGCTGATACCAGGCCACAAGCGGACGACGGTTGTGGTCTCCACGTAAGACAATATTTTTTTTACTTCATACAGAACACCTAAAATACAAGTTTTGCAAAACACAAGGTAAAGGACATATGAACATGTTAACAGACCTGTAATTCATCAGATTGCTTAGTTTGCTCTTAAAATATCAATATTTTAAATAAAAACTCTGATATAAGATGTATAATGCAAAAGCAAAATAATGGATAATTCTACTCTGTAAAGTAGCAAAGTTTTATTTCTCTCTCTCACACACAGCCCACCCTAATTTCCCCATCAAATGCTCAATTCTCAAACTTTCAACATACATGAGGACAGCAGAAACCACTGCAGATGGTAATACAATGAACTGCAGAAATAATCAGAGTGAGGTGGTGATGTAATGAGTTCTAATCAACTTCCCTGCAATTAAGCCAACAAGACAGGTTGTGATAGGCCTACGACATGTTCGACTGATGCATCTTTATGCCCATCATCAGGAGAAAAGACCACGTGTTACTGCTTATGTGGTTTTTTGCTGGTAGTGTTGGATGTGGCTGGTTGCAGTTCTGTGGTGCTACGTTGTACGGTGTGAGCACTGTGAAGGTTGCTGCTCGAGCAGCAACCTTCACAGTGCTCACACCGTACAACGTAGCACCACAGAACTGCAACCAGCCACATCCAACACTACCAGCAAAAAACCACATAAGCAGTAACACGTGGTCTTTTCTCCTGATGATGGGCATAAAGATGCATCAGTCGAACATGTCGTAGGCCTATCACAACCTGTCTTGTTGGCTTAATTGCAGGGAAGTTGATTAGAACTCATTACATCACCACCTCACTCTGATTATTTCTGCAGTTCATTGTATTACCATCTGCAGTGGTTTCTGCTGTCCTCATGTATGTTGAAAGTTTGAGAATTGAGCATTTGATGGGGAAATTAGGGTGGGCTGTGTGTGAGAGAGAGAAATAAAACTTTGCTACTTTACAGAGTAGAATTATCCATTATTTTGCTTTTGCATTATACATCTTATATCAGAGTTTTTATTTAAAATATTGATATTTTAAGAGCAAACTAAGCAATCTGATGAATTACAGGTCTGTTAACATGTTCATATGTCCTTTACCTTGTGTTTTGCAAAACTTGTATTTTAGGTGTTCTGTATGAAGTAAAAAAAATATTGTCTTACGTGGAGACCACAACCGTCGTCCGCTTGTGGCCTGGTATCAGCAGCAACTGAACCATTTGTAGATATCATGAAAATCGGCACATTGATAGTCATACTTACGGGCATAAATGAAATCTGCTCACATTGTCCCATTTTTTGTTTGATCTAGATAAAATTTGTATTGAAGATTGCCACATAATGCTGTTAAGCAGTTTCACGAAAATCAGTATGGTGAAAGACATACTTTATTGGAGGGCGTAAATGAAATTTTGCCCGCATTTTCTATGTTTTTGTCCAATTTGAATAAAATGTGGTGTAACCACAAAACTTACTGAGTGATGAAAATTGGCATAGTGAAAGCCATACATTTACTTTATGCTATAAATGAAGTTCTCTCTGTATTTCCCACATTTATTGTTCAGTGTGGGTTAAATTCAGTATAAGAGTTGTGCATCTAGTGCTGTTAAGCATGTAAGAGTTTCTAGAAAATGGGTGAGGGGGCATAAAGGCTCACCCTGTGACCTGCTATGAAGGCACCACAGCACTAGATGGGGCTGGGTGGTTAATGCCTCACCCTGGCCCATTTACCTCTGGCCCAGTATACATTGTATAGGAGTCTGGGTGGGCTCCTGGGCCAGTCTGAACAGGTTCGCAAAATGTCACCTCCACTGGGATTTGATCCCTGGACTGTCTGTATTTTTCTTATGGTCTTAAATGCAATTACATGTGTATGTGTACAGTGAAACTGAATATTTTGAAAGTAAAGAATGCCACGGTAAAATCCGTACTATGTCACTGATCACATCATTCACATTCTCTGTGCCTATGGTCAAGGCCACTGGGTTGTGTGTAGACTTACTATATACCTGTTCTGAACAACAAAAAGTTCATGTATTTGTACAGTTTTTATTTTGCAGTAATGTTCATCATCATGCTTCCTCAGAGATTAGCTTTTAACATTCATAGGTCCATGCATCGCTAATATATTCGCAGAGTACAACCAACAAAATGCAATATTTCACTATTTCTCTATTTCTGTAAGACACTCTACATGTTTCAGATGGTTTTTCCGTCTGTCATCAGGAGCTCAAAACTGCACATACAGCGTCAGGTATTTGTCAGACCAATATTGCTACCTGCCGCTAGCCAGGCTAGCAGTAGGTAGCAATATTGGTCTGACAAATACCTGAAGCTGTATGTGCAGTTTTGAGCTCTTGATGACAGATGGTAAAACCATCTGAAACATGTAGTGTCTTACAAAAATAAAGAAATTGTGAAAAGTTGCATCTTGTTGGTTATACTCTGTGAAGAGATTAGCTTATTTATGGGAGCTCATGTGATATATTATTTGCATGTTTACTCCTATAATTTGTGCTTGCAATGCTGTTTTCAATGCGGTGTATTTCATTTTTAAGACTTGAGAGAAAGTGTGAGTGCTGATTAGCCAGTTGTGTTCTGAATGCATTAAAGATCCATCATTCACTTCAGTAGTTCAAAAAGAAAGTGGATGGTGGACAGACACAGTGTACTATGACTTAATACGTGACAGCTGTAGTAATGTGCCGGGGGATCTCATTCTTGTGTTTGTTATATTGTAAAGAACTTGATGCTGGTGTGGTTAAAAATTAATACAGTTGTCCTCATACCGGCTTAAACACCTTGCAATGTAGGTGTATGGGAGACTGGAGGTATAGTTCCACACATTCTTAACCTCGGCAGTGTATGGGGTGAGTGGTCTGTTTCATAGACTGGTTACTATACCCACAGGCAAAGAGCCCCGTGTTACACACTGGCTGGTCTGTGATCCAGTTTCTTTGCTTTGGGGAAGAGGGAAATATCTCTTGTTCTTGCCAGGAAATGAATGATTCCTAGTTTTTCCAGCCCAGCCACCGAGTCACTGTTGACTGTGCTGGCCTGGATCTCACTGGTAGACTAATTGATATTATTTTCATATAAGAGGAAAGTAAGTTATTTTTTATATTCAGGGAATAGTGGTTTTTTACATTTACTTTGCGTAAAACTATAATTGGTGTGATGATAAAAACATTGCAAATTGGGGCAGTTGTCTTAATAATTTGAAGAAGTGACTGCACTGTATTTCGTAAATATTCAGTTACAGCCTGTAACCTGGAACCTACACAGCACGGAGGCATAAGTGCATTTATCTTGTTGATCTGTCTTATCTTATCTTATCTTTTGAATACCTGTGACGCAGTGCCGTTTACGTTACAAGCCAAGCAGTGACAGCAGCATCAGCATCTACAGTTCCAAGAGACGCTAAGAATGACAGGTTTTCTTCCACTGGTGTTGCATATTTGGGGTGGAAGTATACAGTTGAGGGCAGCACCATGCCTGACACATTCACAAAATGTCCTTTTTTCGTGACTTGCAGAAAAAAAAGAGAATCTCAGGCTATTGTTGAAAAAAAAAATCAGTGGAAAGTTAACCTAAATGGTTTGTGTGGTGAACCATTTTTATAACAATGTGGCATTTCATGAAGCCAAACGAAGCCAGATCAACAGATTTACGTCACCTCTATATCTCACCGTGTAACAAGTAGTTCAAGCATTTCCTGGATCTCCGTGACACATGCGGGTGTAAGACAAGTCTCTGAAACCTTTGTGAACTGACTGGGTCTTGGCAGCATTGTGAATCAGGCTTAGACCCAGTCTGTTCCTCAACTTTACCTTCAGATGACAAGCAAAACTGCCAAGTGGAACTTTGTGTTGCCCTGCACCACTGTCACTGTAACCAGTTATCTCTGATGTATATTGTAACATGATTGAAATATTTCTGGTCAGCAGTCTATTTGTTAGCACTTCAATAAACTGGGTGTATGTCGTACCAATTGTATTACAGAACAGAAAGGACTTTGTCCACTCTCTCATCAAAATAGATTATTCCAAGAGGACAGTGTTGTGGCAGCTGGCTCTGTAAACACATACTCAGTTGGGCCCATTAGCTAAAGCTAATCAATATCATTAGGCAGAGAAACCACTTATTTGAATAGATGTAAGAATTATCAACCAGGCTGGTTTGGAATATATCTCCTCTTTTTACCTTAAGGAGACAGAGCCAGTCTCCAAAATGTCACATTCTGAGAATGTTGTATTTTAATCAGACAATGGACAAAATCCAATTGGGGTGCCATAATAATAATAATGATAATAATATGACAAACTTCAGAGCAAAAATTGGAAAGATTCAAATCATGCAAGAAACTGGTGCAGGAGACAATTAGTAATTTTAATCTGTAAATGATGTGCTTGAATTTCACTTTAAAGTATTCTAAACATGTCACCTTTCATTCTAACTCACCATGTACAAAGTAAAACAGGCAGAAAATACCCTCACATTACACTTAAAACTATTGTTTATAATAGCTGTAAAATAGTATACTGAACTGATCATTTGTAATTAGTGGAATTGTTTGTGTATTTCATATTTTCATAACCAAAAATGTATAATGAGAAAGAAAATGTGTTTTCATACAAAACCAAATTGTTTACTGTTTCAGCCAATTTTGAAGGCTGCAGTTACATGTGACACTTCACTGTATGATACAGTAATTTAAGAAATAAAAACATTAGATAAGTTTATTCAAATGCAACTATATTGTATATTGACGCATTTCATGCTGCATTTATTGTCTCTTTACAGCATTAACACTGGGACGCTAATTTTAGCAGGAATTTTTGTTGTGTTCTATAAGTTGCCTTCCTCTACCACAAGAGAAGCACACTTGAAGTTTCATTAACGTTTTTATGCTAGAATTATATGCCCGGGGTGCTCTGAAATAGCTGCCATTACTGTGCATTTTCTGGGGTGATGTCTTTAGACTTACGCGCTTCACGTGTATGCCGCGCACCGTCTGCGGTTCACGTTCAGCATGAAAGTGTCAACTAACACTAAAATTTTCACAGTGGGCTGGCCACATTTTAAGGACAGTTGGTACTGTTATCCTCAAGAAAGTAATGGGAGAATGTTTGGAGGAAGAAAGACCCTGGGAAAGCAAAGAAGTGGATGGGAGGATGCTGTATGGAGGTATGCCATAAATCTGCTACAGGTACGGGACAGGAAGGCAGCCAGGAAGAGAGAGGTTGGAGGAAGGAATTTGGTACTGTTATCCTCGAGAAAGTAATGGGAGAATGTTTGGAGGAAGAAAGACCCTGGGAAAGCAAAGAAGTGGATGGGAGGATACTGTTTGGAGGTATGCCATAAATCTGCTACAGGTACGGGACAGGAAGGCAGCCAGGAAGAGAGAGGTTGGTGGAAGGAGATCTGGGAGGCCATATGTCCCAAAAATGGGCCGAAGCACCAAAGAAGATATGTGCCACAGCCGTACATTACCTAAGGCTTAGCAATGAAACCATTTCTAAATAAGACACAACCATCAGAGGTTATCACTATTTCTATATTAGTATGAACTTTTATCCATATCTTTGCTGTTAATTTGTTTTTACGTGCATATTTCCTTTGTGTGTCCAACACTGTCGTCTCTTACGTGATAAAATATCATGAAAAACCTTGATGGAAACCGTACAGTCATGTGCACCTTCAGCTCTTCCCTTCTGTCATATTCTAGTGAGATGAAAGACTGACAATGAGACCAACACAAATTCATATTATTTGAATGCAAATGTACTTCTATAGTAAAACCAACTAGGTGCACCGATGTCTCAAATATATTTTATTTGGAGTAACACTCTACATGTTTTAGACTCTCTTTCCGTCCATAATCAGGAGTTCAAGACTGTGTATACAGCAA
>Ga0123357_10013382_pt1 | contig 10648 bp, 8 predicted proteins | sample TergutEmb28metaG_FD_89873 | JGI IMG/M metagenome (GOLD analysis project Ga0123357, IMG submission 89873) | Embiratermes neotenicus P4 segment gut microbial communities from Petit-Saut dam, French Guiana - Emb289 P4 | ecosystem: Host-associated > Arthropoda: Insects > Digestive system > Gut ...
CGGCTCTCAAGACCACCACCCATCCAAAAACTCGGTGCAGAAAACCATATGCTGCAACTCAACTTCTAATGCTCCTGATGATGGGCGTATGTACCCGAAACATGTCGAGCTAAGAATACATCAATAAAATTACCTAGTTGCATCAAGTTGGTATTTCACTTTATTCCATGAGGAGGATGCACAGTCAAACAACCCTCAAAATCTCTTGAGTCCACCGGGGTTCAAACCCAGAACCGCCCAGCCACCTAGCTATTCCCTATACCAAGTACGCTGTTCCGGTCCCCGGGATAACCACATGGTGTCCATAATCGTCACAGCTAGAAGACTTTTGTGTCCTGTAACAAACCTGTAATTATTCCGAAGGAATACATCAGTACGTAGGATTTTCCATCCCCACGTTTAGCGCATATGGGAGAAGAGAGACCTTGAAAGTGATTATTGCCCTTGGAAATCTAGTAGTCGCTCACCGACTAAGGAAGATGAACTGGAAGATTGAAAAGAGCCCGTTTCTAAACAGTGTCCAGAGTCAACTGAATCCAGTCAATATTCTCGTATTTTATCTGTCTACTTTGTGTAATGTCTCCTTACTTACTCTATGGAGCAGAGTCCCTTTTAAGAAGCTAACCGGTTCTCAGCTAGTCACGGAATTCCCCAAATTTTATGGAGCCCGAAGATTCATTACCGCATTTACAAGTGCCTGCCATCTCTCCCTATTCTGAACCAGATCAAACCTGTCCATGCACCCCGTCCCCTTAATATTATCCTCCCATCTACGGCTGAGTCTTCCAAGTGGTCTCTTACCCTCAGCTGTATGCACCTCTCCTCCCTTCCGTACGTGCTACATGACCCGCCCATCTCATTTTTCTCGATGTAATCACCCGAATAATATTTGGTAAGGAGTACATATCGTTAAGTTACTCATTATGTATTTCTCTGCACTCCCCTGTTACCTCGTCCCTCTTAGTCACGAATATTCTCCTCAGCACCCTATTCTCGAACACCCTCAGCCTACTTTCCTCCCTCAATGTCAGCGACCAAGTTCCACATCCATACAGAACAACAGCCAAAATTATAGTTCAGTATATCTTAATCTTTAAATTTTTGGATAACCAACTGCAAGACAAAAGATTCTGCGCCGAATAACAGCAAGCATTCTCTGAATTCAGACTGCTCTTAATATCTTCGTGAATAGAATTTTAATTTTTTAGTGTTGTTCCCAAATATTTGAATTGTTATACCCTTTCAAAGGAACAATTTTCAAACTTTATATTTTGATATCTTCCTGCATTTTGATCTCGAGACATGACCGTGTACTTAGATTTATCTGCATTTTTCTTTATAGTACGCACGGTTCCTCTCAATATATTAACGCCACCAGCATAAACCAGAAGTTGATGTGTACCATTTAATTTCAAGCCATTCTAGTTTGTCTGAACTGCCCTAAATGCGTACAATAATGCAGAGTAGAAAATCAATGGCTAAAAAGCATCTGCTTTTTTCAAAACATTCTTAATAGATACCATGTCAGACAAATGTTTGCCTGCCCGGACTCTGTTATAGGTTACATTCAGATACATTTTTATTAGCCTTTTCAGTTTTATAGGGATACCAAACTCAGTGGGAATATTACACAAGACCTCTCATTTAACTGAATCATAAGCGCTCTTGAAGTCTGTAAATGACTGATGTACTGCTTCATTGCATTCCCAATTTTTGTGAAGTATTTGACGAATGCAGAATACATGATCAGTAGTTGAATTGTTGCCCCGAAATCCACATTCATTATCCCCAATGATTTCCTCTGCATATTAAGTTAACCTTGACAACAAGATTTTGGATAAAATTTCGTATGTTGTTGACAAAAGTTATATGCCTCTACAATTACTATGATCTGTTTTTTTATCACCCTTCTTATACATAGGTTCAATGATCGACTCCTTTCACTCCTCAGGCAAGTCCTCCTTATTCCAAATAGAATTAATAACTTTATGGATCTCAGAGCGAATTGTCCTGCCCCTCGCTATAATCAATTTTGTTGTGCTTTGATCAGTACCCGTTGATTTGTGTCTTTTTAGATTTCAGTAGCCATCTCAAACTCATAGGCACTCGGCTCAGGCACTAGTGGTTCTGCTGTATGTATTTCTATCTGCCTAACATCACTAACCCCATATACATTGAACAGATGAGAGAAATGTTTTCTCCACCTAGTCAAATGGTAATCAATAACCAAATCACCCTTCTCATCTTTTATAATTTTAGTTCTAGGATCGTACCCCTTCTTAAAATCATTGATGCCCCTATACAAGTCTCTGATATTTTTGATGTTACTGTTAGTTTCAAGTTCATCAATTTTAGCTTGAAAAAAAACCTTCTCTTTGTTCCTGAAATGTCTTATGGCGTCACATCTTACAGTAATTAAATTATCTACATTGCTTGGGTTTGGATCCTCTAACCATAGCATTTTATCCTGTTTTCTTTGATCTAAAAAACGTAAACGTTCTTCATCAAACAATGATTTATGCTGCTTCAATTCATACAGACCTAGGCTCTCTTTAGCTGAGGTTTAGATATTCTCTTTAATGTTTTCCCAAACCCTATTTATGTGCTCTCTACCATTTAAGTTCTCTAAAGCTGCAAACCTCTTTGAGAACTTAATCTGATACTGTTTCCTAACCTCCAGCTCTCTTAGCTTCCTGAGATTAAATATCTCCACATTAAACTTTTGTTATGCTTGTTACCTTCCTGCCAGTCTTTCCCTAACCTTTGCAACCGACAAATATTGATAAATATCAGAGTCAGCTACCCTGAAACTTCGTACATCGAGTACACTCGAATGCCATCTCCTACTTATCAATATGTCATCTGTCTGGTTGTGATTCTTCCAAGCAGGTGAGGTCCAGGAGTATTTATGAATGTTGCGGTGCAGGGACATTGTGCTCTTACAAACTAGATATTTTGGTGTGGCAAAATTTACTAATCAAACGCCATTGTAATTAATATTCTGATGTAGATTTTCATTTTCAATTATAGTTTTGAAAATTTTCTCTCTCCCCACTTTTGTTTAAAACCTCCTAACAGAATTTTCGAATGGTACTTAGTGAAATGATGGAAAACCTGCTCTAATTTCTCATAAAAACTATCTATTGAATCATCACGTTCTCCTCACTTGGTGCACGCACATTCAGAACAACGATATTACACCAGCGACCTCTCAGACCTATATGTGATATCCTATCACTAGCAAACTCTACTCTCTAACCTGCTGATACTATTCTGTGGTGTAAAAATATCGTGTTCCAATTGATGATTTCCGTTTCCTTTTCTATAGAAAATAGTATAATGTCCTGCTCTTACAGTGCCTCCTTTATCCCACCTAACCTCGTGTACACCTACTAAACCTAAATTACACCTCGCTATTTCCCTGGTTACTGTTAAGTGAACTTGACCTATGCAGGCTCCTTAACATTCCATATAGCAAATCTGATGTCAAAGAAAGAATCCAGGACCGAGGCACAAATATCCGTTTCGTAACTATGTCAGTTCTATTGACGAGGATTTGTTAGCACCTCATCATAACCCCAGGCCGGAGGCCCACTGCTTGTCGGCTGTCCGCGACTGCTTATTCAATATTCAATGATTCAAAAAGATGGACTCAATTTCTTACGTAATTTACTGTACAATTGAGTCCATATTGTTAAATCACCCTGTATTAGCGGCTACCCTCCATATTGGAGGCCGTTCCACCATCCGAAACCTGAGGACGAGCCATGTCGTGGTCACAGGGACCTATTTATCAAACAGTGTATTATAATGTTTTAATTTTCGTCAAGGGCTTCAAAATGGGCTGCTTCTCTCAGACCAAAATTGTGTATGAGTTTCTTATCTGGACGTAAGTGCTACATCCTTCACCCCCAGCTTATCAATACATATGAATAAGGGTGAAAACTGTAAGATTTATTTCCTTAAAGGATTTATATCCGTCTGTTGATAACTGACAGTACTCTGAAAGGTGAATTACGGTTTTGTTCATCCAGAGTTTGACCCTTTGTAGTTTTGTTAGTTACCGAGATGCAGTAGTAGTAATGGTAGTAGTGGTGGCGGCGGCGGCGGCGGTGGTGCTGGTGGTGCTGGTGGTGGTTGTGTTAGTAATGGTGGTGGTGGTAGTAGTAGTAGTAATAGTAGTAGTAGTAGTAGTTGTTGTTGTTGTTGTTGTTGTTGTTGTTGTCTACACTGCTGTAAAGAGAATCTAAATATTCCTTAGCCCTGATAACTTTGAATTTGATTTGTTCAAAAGAGATGTTTTCCGAGGGGTGTGTCCGTTTGTTACTCTATTTGATAATTTTATTTTTACGTGCTTGTAAAGTGCCGAATACAAATTCAGAAGCAAACAGAACTGTTCTGAGTACTGAAATTCCACAACAGGGTTTCCATATTTTTTATTCTGAAGTATTGTGTGTTATGAAAGAACTCTTCTGCCCTTTGCCATATGACCTCCTGGCCTGTCTTTCTAACGGTGATATGAGGCAAGTGGTGATGGTGGAATCATCCCTCCAACGGACAGGGTTACAACCCTTAACTTCACCCGCTACACTTCCCTCTCAACAATGAACTGCTGTGCTGTTTGAGTTTATACCCACCCCAAAGCCAGCCCTTATAGCGGAGTTGGGAAATAAGTACCGGCATCTCGTAGTATTACGACCCACTAATTCAGGTGTACCAATAACTTGTGTACTACGCACAACAAAAACACCGAGCAGTTTTGTGCTCTTGTACCACTCTATTTCAAATTTTTATTCCGCACACACACTGTTCGAGTCTCAGCCGATATGCCGGTTTTTATCAGGTTTTTCATGGATGTTCGTAGTCTCTTCAGAATAATCCCAGGACGATATGTGGATTACGCCACGACCGTTTCCTGCCAAATCCCTTTATGTTCATCATTCATCAGTCATCCCAACTTTCGACGGAACATAATTTGAGATATTACTTTCAGCTTTGTGGAACCGACCACAAGAAAACACAATGACATTTTTTTCTATGTAATTGTTTAAATAATGCAGTACATTATTATTATAATTAATAGCAAACGTTTACTTATATATTGTCGTCACCCTTACCTTTCAGCCATCCATCAACATATGATTTATTTCTTTCGTGTCAATTGATTCGACAGCTACGTAACGGGTTTTGTCATAGAAAGAGTGCAATATAAATGCAACGTGCATGTGGACTGGAAGAAAGTGATGCAGTTATACTGTGAGGTTCCATCCAAGTATCTGAGATTTCACATCTGAAGTCATGTTAAAGGTTTGGTTTTATGTACGTACGATTTTGAATTAGTATACGCACTGCTTCTGCCCCAAGAGATGACGTATGATGAAGGCAGGACCAGCTTACCGACAGCCAGGCTATCGTTTTTGTCTGATTTGCTTTACACCTTTTCCTGACTCGTACTTTTGTGAATGAAAAGGAAGGGCGTAAGGTTGAATTAATTTTTTACAAATTGTAGGTGGGATATCAAAATACTGTCGCTGAAGTAATCTGTGTCTGATAAAATACGTTTATTTTTAATCGGGTCTCGGAGGGAAGAAAGATGTAAGACAAAACATAGCTGTTATAATGCGTTAAATTAGGTATTTGCGTGATTGACCTTTAGTTTCATACGACAAGGCCAACAATTTTACGCGTATGCCGTCGGTATATTTACAGTGACTTTTTTTTTGTGTCGAAGAGTGAAGATTTGTTTTACGGGCACTGTGTGTCTTTTGTGATTTGAAGCGCTGTGTCGTCTTTCGTCTGCTTTTTGATTTGTCGAGGGAGTAAATTTGTTATTCATTTTACGGGTACTTGTACTGTAAGCCCTCACAAAGGGTAGATGTATTCTGTATTGGTAATAAAATGGCGCCCAAAGTTATGACTTCAGCCTCCTAGGCTTTCCTATGGAAACCATCAAACTTCATGGCCCCAGCGCTTCTCTCCCGACGCCAATTTGAACCCTTTCTCTCTCTCTCTCCGTCCGGAGTTTGATAGACGTGGAAATGGGGAAGAGTACGGCGGAGGTTCTGTCGTCTGTATGTAGGTAATGACGGAACGACGTAGTTTCTGAACTTGCTACTGAAAGTCTGCAAGAAAGGCTCGTGTTGCATGACGGGCACGTTTCCAATTAGCAACAACTGTACAGCCGTACTGCCTTTACTACCACACCTACGCCTGGAGGACGCAAAATAACACAAGCAAGAAAATAACGTCTCTCGTTGAAAGCTGTTACATTTCGGGTGCCTGTGAAAGAGAGATTTCGAGAGTCGAAAGTTGGTCCTCTCTCTTTTCCACATATTCTCCGTCCTACTTGCAGAGTGTAGAAACAATAACGCGTCATTTCATAAAGTCCTACCACAAATATCCGGGGCATAGACATATGCACTTATGGTAAAAAGCAGAAAGTGTCAGAAGTAAAGTATATTCCAATGTTGTGTTGTCTATTATTATAGGTTAAACTGCTGGTTTTGTCAGTGAAAATTTCCAACGCAAGGCTGGCAGCGAGACACGTTTAGAGCGACAGCAGATTGATGGATGGTACAGAAACGTACCCTCACACTTACACGTCGCGTAGAGAGAAGATCAGTCCACCAGCGCCTTAGGTTCTTTATTGGTCAGCAACTAACACATATACTATACATATGTGGATTCGAAAACCAGCTTCTAAGCCTGTCAGCACGCATTAAGGTACATGGAGCAGATTCAGCTGGCTGACATCTTAATGAACTGTGTAGGCTATTGAACTTTGAATGAAACATGAGCATAATTGTATAAAATATTTCTGCTGTTCAAGTATTCAAACTGAATTCACAGTAAAGTGGATGTTATACGCTGAACGGGTGTTAGATAAGGAAGATGTAAGGATGTGGAATGGAATAATCTGGTTCAGGACAGTGACCGGTTATCGGGCCTTGTAAATTTGGTAATTATATAGGTTGGTGTTTCTTACTACCGAAATATTAATAAGTTCTAAGGAGGATTCTTGTCGCATAGAGTGAGATATTGAGTGCCTTAAGTTCGTGACAAATTTCATTTCTGCGAAACGGAACTCAGCTGAAGTGGGCTTGCACTATTTTTATAGTGAATTACGAAGTGTGGACGCAGACGTGTTAGCTGTTTATGGTCAGAAAGTGTGCCTGAAAATTGGCCTATGCCAGAATCGATTGTCTTCCATATAGCGTATGTAGATAAATACATTTGAGCGTGTGTGGTCACTACACAAGTATGTAAAGGGCAAAAAGAAACGCATGGAAATTCTAGATTTTTTCTTTTTAAATTAAAACTTAGTTTAATAATGCTTTGCACAGTTCCCTCAGGCTGTTCTTGGATCTTAGCTCCGCAGCGTAATAAGCAAGTGTATGGAGGTGAACAGTATTAGCTAAGTAGTTTATACGCTTTATAGCTCCACAGGGTTAAAAATGTAATCTTATATAAGGTAATTCTCTTAACTCATTATGATACCGCTACTGGTCTGTTGCTGATCTCATTATTTTTATACACTGTTGTACGATGAATATTTACAGCGATTTTATTTAAAATTTTAGGCCACGTTCTATCTACTCAAAGATATAAACTGCAAAATAAGGGTATGTGGTGAAAGTTTAATGTGTAATGTATGACCTGTTTTAGATTAATCTGAAAAACTGGTTCGTTTTTCTCATGTTCTGAATTCCTGCAGAAAATACGCCAAGTCTCAGTCATACTGAACAATAAGGTACATTTTTAGAACTGGAACCTTATTTAACATTCATTTTCTCTTGAGTATAACGCACACATTTAAAATAAATATAATTTTACTCCTCAGCGCAAGTTTAAATATACAGACTATAACTAGATAAATTTTATCTGACTCTAGTATATTTAACAGTATACGGCCATCTTCGTATTCACCTAGAGGACATCTTAATATGCACTGCCACATGGTATTTAACCTTTGCACCAGCAGTCCATTTAAAACCCCACTTTGTCTTCACTGAATCTGCGTTGTGCTACACAGTGTAACCGAAAACGCTGTATCCTGCCGTCTTTCGACAGTTGGAGACAAATGCTCGTGGCGCTAACAAGAGAAATGAAAGTCAAGATGTTTTTTAAAAAAATAAGAGGACCCAACATGAAAAGGGAGTATTGTTATATATTTACTTGCTTACTCCATGGAGCAGACCCTTTTGGAGAAGCTAATCGGTTATCAGCCAGTCAAACAATTACCAGCATTTTATGGAACCCGAAGCTTTATTACCCCATTCACGAGTGCTGCCACCTGTCCCTATCCTGAGCCACTTCGATCCACTCCATGCCCTACATCCAATTTTCTGAAGATCCATCTTAATATTATCCTCCCATCTATGACTGGGTCTCCCAAGTAGTTTCTTACCCTCAGGTTTTCCCACCAAAACCCTGTATATCCAAATCACTACAACGCTAAAGTGCCCGAATAGTTCAGTCGTTGATCATAAACTCCTCCCAGGGAATGCTGGTCTTACACAGGAACATTGGTACTGGCATAGTTTTTGGGGACAATTCGCTAAAGTCAGTCAACACTGATTATTAAAATATTTTATTACACAGTGGGTAGCAATTATGAACTGCACCGAACCTTTATCGCTACCGAGTCTTGACTGATAATCCTGTTTTTATTACACGATGGGTAGCAATTATGAACTGCACGGAACGTTGATCACTACCGAGTCTTGACTGATATTCCTGTTCTTTTGGAGTACGTGAACAGATTTCAAACTTTTACAGTATGAAATTCATTATAAATTCAAAGCGATTACTTCATGAGGGATTGGTAACTTACCTAGCAAGAATTCGTCACTTTCAAAACTCTGCAGGCAAGTTTGGAGTTGTTACAATGCTGTAAAATTAACGTACTGCATTGGAATCCGTTCCTGATATTTTGGAGTAGAGTCTGATCACGAATACAGCCCTCCGCTCTGCAGTAACTACGGGAAGCGTTTAAATTGTAATTTTGACTACTAAGATCTAGGCCGTGCTTCGCGTAATGTTATTCGCGGCCAGCATCTGGTTTTCCCCTCAGTGGCGGAGCGCGGAATAGGCAACATTCACACGTCGGAGGGTTTCAACAGATGGAATATTCATTTCCCGTCCACGTAAGGTTTTAGGGCTAAACAGATCTATGTGCAGCAATGTTAGGAATGAACGTAGTTGTTGAGTGGCGAGCACCTCTCCTTTGTATTACGGAGGTCTCAGATTCGAATCTCGGTCCACATAAAGCTCATCATGATGTAGACTTTTTGTAGTTTTACGCATTATCTCTTGGAAAATCCTGTTTTTTCTTTAAAACAGGCCACCATTCCCAATTCACCCAACTGATACTTTATCATACGAGATCATCCACCGTTTGAAGTTGTGTAATTTGAAAGACGGCGTTCACGTAACAGCGAGTGGGTCAGTCACTCAGTTAACTAGACCATTCTTGGCAATAGTAGTGTGTTAGCCTGCAACACCGACAGGCTGATCGGCTTTTAAACTATAAATTAAACTGGAGAAAAATCAATGTGTAAGATGGGAGTATAGTATTAAAAAGAATCTTAATTAAATTCAATGGATAGGCGTGGACTGGATCTATCTGGCTGAGGACAGAGAAAAGTGGCGGGCTCTCGTTACCAAGGTACTGAACCTACGGGCTGCAAAAAGGGAATTTATTAATTAACTGAGAAACTGTGGGCTTCCTAGAAGGATTACGAGGGGTTTCTGATAGCCCGACCAGGATGGAAACAAGCTAGAGCGACCAAACTTGAGATTTATTCAACATACTCCTCACGAAGCTCAGTACACTTCGTAGCCCGTTGCTCTGCCTTTTGCAAGCTGCTCAAAAAAAATTCAAGATGTTGTCCGTCCAACCAGGTCTCCGCGGCAGCATTGACCTCCGCGTCGGACGCTAAAATGGCGACCTTTCAATTGTTTTTTTTTTCAGTCCAGGGAACAGATGGTAGTCCGACGGAGCCAGATCCGGAGAATAGGGTGGGTGATCAAGACATTGGAAGCCCAGGTAGGCCAGTTTCTTCTGGGTCGCAAGTGCCTGGTGAGCCGGGCATTGTCGTGCAAGAACAAGATCCCCTTTGTAACCTTCCCGCGGCCGGCGTTTTTCCTTCAAAATGTCCTTCAATTGCACCAGCAGAGATGAGTAATACTCGGTGTTGATAATTTGACCCTTTGGAAGATAATCAATGAGGTGCATGCCGTCTTGATCCCAAAAATCAAGGTGAAAACTTTTTCAGCGGATTTTTGCGCTCAGAATTTTTTGGGGCGCGATGAGCCGCTATGCCCCACTCCACTGATTTTTGCCTTTTCTACGGGTCATAGTGATATAACTAGGTTTCGTTCATGGTCACCAATCTCGACAGGAAATTATTTGGATCGCGCCGAAAAAGTTCCAGAAGTTGCTTAGACGACTGGCACCGCTGACGTTTTTGATCCGCGTTCAGGCATTTCGGGACCCACTTCGCGGAGAGTTTCAGCATGTCCAAATCTTCATGAATGATGGACCCACCCCACTCACTTGAAATGCCCAGTTGCTCAGCAATTGATTTAGCCGAAATCCGGCGGTCTTCCAAGATTAGCTCGTGAATTTGATCAATAATCTCTGGAG
>Ga0123357_10013385_pt1 | contig 10647 bp, 7 predicted proteins | sample TergutEmb28metaG_FD_89873 | JGI IMG/M metagenome (GOLD analysis project Ga0123357, IMG submission 89873) | Embiratermes neotenicus P4 segment gut microbial communities from Petit-Saut dam, French Guiana - Emb289 P4 | ecosystem: Host-associated > Arthropoda: Insects > Digestive system > Gut ...
GGAGCGCACCGAAGCGAAAACATTTTTGTGCTCCCCGCTGGAGAAGACCAGAAAAGGAATGTTTGGCCTATAGAGGTGAAATAAAAGCTGCCCGGCTAAGAGGGCTGGATGGTATCCCTGGCTTTCAAACAAGGAAAAAGTATCAAGGAAAAGAGGATCCGGGCAGGGGCTTCGTAGGCGGATTCCTCAAACGTTTTCGCTTTGGTGCGCTCCCCCTGCTCCGGGTTAATCTGATTATAGTATTACAGATCGTCCGGTAAATCAGTATTTTTCTGCTTTCATTTTTTCTACTATCTCCCTTACCCGCTGCGTTTGCCCTTTTTTGGAGATCAGCACGCCCGCTTCACCGCCGTCTTTGCCGGATCTGACGACGACAATGAGATCTTCTACGGCGCAAAGGGCGACTGGTATGTCGGAATCTACAAAACAGGAATCGGTGCTTTCTTTTGAGCCATAAACATTGGCGGCGCTTTGTTTGGAAAGGCGGGCGTACTCGTCCCAGCTTCCCACATTGGTCCAGGAAAAACCTGCCTTGACCATGACTACTGCCCTGCACTTTTCGGCTATGGCGTAGGTAAAAGAAATTTGCTTTGTCTTTTGGTAAGCGGTTTCCATATTTTCCCATTCCTCAAGGATACGCAGGCCTTTTTGGGTTTGGTAGGAAAGCTCGTTTGGCGCCCATAATTCGCGGAAGGGGGCGATGACTTCGGGGGAGAGGCGGCGGTATTCGGAGAGCATGAATTTTGATGAAAAGGCGTACATGCCCAGGTTCCAGTAATGGTTTTTTGTAGCTATAAAATTTTTCACCTTTTCCACGTCCGGTTTCTCATAGAACGACGCGACGGCAAAGACTTCCGGTTCATAACGGTTGTAATGACCGGTGTTTTCATCCGGGGGGACGGTAAGGGTTTCGGCGGCTTCTATGTAACCGTACTCTGTTTCCGGTCCAAGGGGCGGGATGCCGAATACCACGAGTTTGTCCGCCTGCGCCATTGCCGCGGCGGCGTTCGCGTCGGTCCGGAACGTGGCCGTGGGGTTAATTATGTTATCGCTCGTGAGTACCAGGACATTGCGTTCCCTCCCCGCGGCTACCCAGTCTATATACAACAGCGCGCAGGCTATGGCCGGCGCGGTATTCTTTGCAAGCGGTTCCGGGATCAGTACCAGCCTCTTACGATCCTGCAAGTCCAGTCCGGCGCATTCCTCAACGATGAGGTTCTTATGATCTTTGCCCGCTATGATGATCACCTGTCCGCCGTCTGAATCGGCTGTTACGGCAAGCGCCCTTTCAATGGCGGATCTGAAAAAACTGTTCTCCTTTCCGCCTGAAGGTATACTGATAAATTGTTTTGGCCGGGCCGAGGTGCTGGCCGGCCAGAGCCTTGTTCCGAAGCCTCCGGCCATGATAATACAATCATCAAACATTCTTCCATTATAATTGACAAAATCGCCGGTGAAAAGTATTCATATTGCGGTCTTGTTCGATGGTTCAGTTTTTACTATATTCTCTATATGCAGATTTTTACTCTTGGAAACGAAAAACTAAGACAAAAAGCGGTTCCGGTACGTGAAATTGGACCTGAATACAAAAAGATTGCCGAAGATTTCATTAACGCGCTTCATGAGGGGAAGGGTATAGGACTCGCGGGGCCCCAGGTAGGGATAATGGAACGGATCTTCGCGGTTCATGTGGAAGGGGATGTCCCCCGTATTTTTATCAACCCTTCAATTATTGAAACTTCCAAGGAGACCATTAAATACGAAGAAGGATGCCTTTCCATTCCCGGGATCTATACGGATGTGGTAAGGTCAAGGGCGGTCAAGATCCAGGCGTGGAACGAGCAGGGCCGGCCGTTCACCCTTGAAGCTTCCGGCCTCTTGGCCAGGGTGATACTCCACGAGTACGATCACCTTGATGGTATACTTTTTATCGATCGAATTCCGGAACAAAAGAGGATCCGTGTTCTGGCGAAGTTCGAAAAAGATAAAGCCGGACAGCCGGCCTAAAACCATGGGGATTCTTTAACGTATGAGGATTCTTTTCGCGGCTAGCCCTGCCATTGCTGTTCCGGTGCTCGAAGTTTTATCAAAGATGGAACTGGAGGGGAAGGGGGTGGCCCTCGCCGGGATACTCACCAACCCTGACAGCAGGCAGGGGAGGCGCGGGCAGGAAGAGCCTACCGCTGTTTCTGCCGCCGCCTCGGAGCTCGATGTTATGCGAAAGGAAAAGGACTTCCCTTCTATACCTCAGCTAAAACCTGAAAAACTGGATGCAAGGTCCAGGGCGGAAGCCGCCGCTGTCAAGGCTGATCTACTCGTTTCGTTTGCCTATGGACGCATCTTCGGTCCCCGTTTTATGGCTTTGTTTCCCTTTGGCGGGATCAACATACACCCAAGCCTGCTTCCCCAATACCGGGGCGCCTCGCCTGTTCCGGCGGTCATACGCGCGCGGGAAAAGGAAACGGGGATCTGCATTCAGCGCCTGACGGCGGAAATGGACACCGGCGATATTTTGGCTGAGGATCGTTTCCCGCTTTCCGGACGCGAGACAACATCGTCCTTAAGCGAGACGGTGAGCCGGAGGGCGGCGCTGCTTCTAGCGGAACTGCTCGGCGATTTCAGCGGCCACCTTTCGCGCGCGAGGCCGCAGGAAGGTGCAGCCAGTTATTGCGGACAGATTAAAAAAGAAGACGGGCTCATAAACTGGAACCGGAGCGCGGCCGAAATTGACGGGCAAATACGGGCCTTTACCCCCTGGCCCCTTTCCTTTACCCGCTGTGGGGAAACAACGCTCTTTATACTTGAAGGGCGGCCCGTCCCGGCGGTAGTACCGTCGGCTTCGCCGTCGGCCTTTCCACCGGTAAGTCCGGGGACAGTTCTAGGCATGGATAAGGAACACGGAATACTAATCCAAACCGCAGACGGAATCCTCGCGGTTTCAAGGCTTCAGTGGCAGGCGAAGAAAGCGCTGGACTGGAAGGCGTTCATTAACGGTGCGCGGGATTTTATGGGCGTTACGCTCAGCTAAACTTTAAAGCGCCGCGTAAAAGTTATATAGTAAAGTATGGGCCGTTTTTCATTTTCAGCATTTTTTTCTTTCTGGCTGCTGGCGTTATGCCTCTTCTTTCCGTCTGCGCTATCATACGCCCAAAATAACGTGGATTGGACAGCGCCGGGAGATAAAATAGAAGAAAGCGAAGGCCGCGGGCTGGTTATCCGCAGTAATCCAGGCGCGGCGAAAGTCTATATTGACGGCATAGATCGGGGCTATACCCCGCTGAGCATGGAAAACATAAGGCCGGGACGCTACGGCGTGCGTCTTCAAAAAGACGGGTATAGCGACCGCGTCTTCCGTGTAAGCGTCAGAGCCGGCAGTGTTACGAACGTTTCAATAGAATTACAGGAAGCCATAGGCAGGGTCTTGCTGAAGATCAGGCCGGCGGAGGGCAGTCCCGGGCCGGAAAAACTTCCGCTCGATCCGCAGATTAGCGTTGACGGGCGTTCCTTTTCCCAGCCGGCCATGGAGCTCCAGGTGGGCTTCAGAAATATTCTTGTCCGTTCGTTTGGCTGGGAAGACGCCTCCGTAACTGTTTATGTTGAGGAAGGTTCCTATAATGAACCGGAGCTGATCATGAAACCTGCGCGTTTCAGAGTATCAGGCGCGAGCCTCAGCCGGCCCCGGTTTAACCCTGCCAACGCCGGTTCACTTGGAGCCACAAGCGTCAACTTTTCCGTTACAGGGCCGGGGAAGGGGAGTCTCGCGGTGTTTGATCCGGCAGGGCGGATCGTCTTCGAGCGCCCCCTAAACTCATTTGAAACCTGGTCCCAATCGACGGCCTGGAACGGCAGAGACGGGCAGGGGGAGATACAGGACGATGGGATCTATACCCTTGTAATAAAGGCCGCTTCGATCCCCTGGGATGATTCTGAAGCGCTGGAAGAAACAGTCGAACTAAAGACGGAGATAGATTCCACCAGCATAATACAGCCGCTTGGTATTTCGTCAGGGAAAAGCGGGCTTCTCTTTGCCCCCCTTCCCACGCTGCTTCCGCCCGGCTCTTTTCAGATAGAGGGCAGCCTCCTTGCGGGCAGCCCCCCGGCTTCTCCGGCGGCGCAAAATGGCGCCGCTGACTCCGCTGACGCCGTGTGGCCCAATCCGTGGACGAGCCTTCCCTTTGCCGTGGCCTTCAGGTTCTCCCCGCTTGATCGGCTTGAAGTGTCCGCCGCCCTCAACGTGGACCCATACTTTGCGGGGGACACCAGGACGGGATTTGGGGGAGGCGTGAAATGGGTTTTTCTCAATTCCCATGAGGGGAGCCTGCCCCTGGGGGCGGCCGCCGGTATTACAGGCGCGTGGACCGGGAATACCGGCCTTACCCCCTTCGGCATGGCCTCCGGCATAGAAGCCTATGCACCTTTTAAACTGGATTTTTTCAGGGTCTTTTCTTTTGTACTTAGCCCAGCGGTACTCTGGACCGGGGATGAAGGTTTCCCCTGGGACCCGGCGCCCAGGCTCCTTGTTTCGGCAGGCGTTATGGCGCAGATGACGTATTTCAGCGCCGGTCTTTCGGTACGGCAGGAATTTAATTTTACCGGGACTGGCCCCTGGCCGCCTTCGATTATGGCGGGCGGGGAACTTAAATTTTACCCGCCGCCGTCGAGTTTCGTATTTTCTGTAATGGGGGGTATATGGAAACGGGACGGCCATTTCGGCGGCTTCGGCGGCCTGGGCATAGGGATGATCCATTGATGGGGGTATTTACCGGTGTTGGTGGTTATTAAAGGCGCGGGGGATTTGGCGTCAGGGATCGCGCTGAGGCTTTTTCACGCGGGGTTCGATATAGTCATGACCGAAATTGCCGCGCCCCTCTCGGTGCGGAGGACGGTGAGTTTTTCACAGGCTGTTTACGATGGCCGCTGCTGTGTGGAAGACGTTTGCGGCCAGCTCGCCGGGAACGAGGCGGAAATAAAGGAAATTCTGGAGGAAAAGCGGATTCCGGTTCTGATTGATCCCGGCGCGGTCATTGTAAAAAGAATCCGGCCGGCGGCACTGTTAGACGCTATCATGGCAAAGAGAAATACCGGTACCGCCCTGTCCGACGCGCCTGCTGTCATAGCAGTGGGGCCGGGTTTTACCGCCGGCGTTGACTGTCACGCCGTTATTGAAACCCAGCGGGGCCATACCCTTGGGCGGGTAATAACAGCGGGAAGCGCGCTTCCCAACACCGGCGTGCCCGGCGACATTGGCGGCTATACCGTCGAGCGGCTGCTCCGTTCCCCCGCCGCCGGTATCTTTGAGGCGCTGGCCTCAATCGGGGATCAGGTGAAGAAAGGGGATGCCGTCGCCCTTGTGCGGGGCGCGCTCGCGGAGGGGGACAAAATCCCAGGGGATAAAATCCCCATGGAGGCGGGAATTGACGGCATAGTCAGAGGTCTCCTCCCCTCGGGGATAACGGTAACAAAAGGAATGAAGGCCGGGGATATTGACCCCCGCTGCGAAAGATCCCATTGCTTCACCGTATCGGATAAGGCCCTGGCCATAGGCGGCGGCGCGTTGGAAGCGGTATTGAGGTTTTCCGCGTGACCCTACTGGACAAAACAGGCTATTTTTCCTAAGATGTAGAAAATGGCGCCGTACCCAAGCGGTAAGGGAGTGGTCTGCAAAACCATTATGCGTGCGTTCGATTCGCACCGGCGCCTTAACAGACGGCTCAGGGACGTGGTACGGGCGCCCCTATCCTTTTTCAGGAGGCAAATCCATGGACGATGATGGCAGTAGCGGCAGAGATTCCGATGACCAGTGTACTGGTCTGCGTTGTTCTATGGAAATGTCTGCCTGATCTGATATTTTCCTTTAGCTACACAGGAATTTCGCTTCCCTCTATGCCGATCAGCATTTGCCTTTGATCCAATGAAAGGGGTTCAGCGATGACAAAAAAAGAGAAACAGCTAAAAGTTACCATTACCACCACCAAAGCGGAAAGGGCAAAAAAACGGCTGCTCCGGTCCGCGGGCAGGACCGGTGATAACCTGCTTATTCAGTACGATAACAGTCTCGCGGGCTACGATGAAGACGATGTCCAGGAGATGCGGGAAGAACACGGCGTAAACATCATCACCAGGCCCAGCGAAGATACCCTTTTCAAACGCATAACCGGCGCTTTCATAAATCCCTTTACCGTTGTGCTTTTTGTCCTCGCGGTAATTGCCTTTTTCACGGAAGATTACGCGGCGGTGATCATCGTCATATCAATGGTACTCATCAGCGGTTTTTTGCGGTTTTTCCAGGAATTGAGGAGCGACGGCGCCGCCAAGCGTCTGTCCGAAATGGTAGAAACAACAGCCAGCGCGGCCCGCAAGTTCAAGGACAAGGAAAGCGGGGAAACCAATACGGAAAAGATGGAAATACCGATGGACGAGATCGTCGTTGGCGACGTGGTCTACCTCGCGGCGGGGGACATGGTTCCGGCTGATGTGCGGATAATCCAGGCGAAGGACCTCTTCATCAGCCAGTCCGCCCTTACCGGTGAGAGTGAACCGGTGGAGAAATTCGCCCAGCCCATATCAAAGGCCGCCACCAATCCCCTGGAGCTGAACAACCTTGCCTTTATGGGTACCAATGTGATCTCCGGTTCGGCAACCGCTCTGGTCATCACGGTGGGTGACGATACCATTCTTGGTTCCATAGCCCATCAGCTCCAGGTCAAGGCGCCGCCAACCAGTTTTGAAAAAGGGGTCAACTCGGTATCCTGGGTACTGATACGTTTTATGATGGTGATGGTGCCAGTGGTTCTCCTTATCAACGGCTTTACCAAGGGCGACTGGTTTGAGGCTTTCCTCTTTGCCCTTTCTGTCGCGGTTGGCCTAACCCCGGAAATGCTTCCCATGATCGTCTCGGCCAACCTCGCGAAAGGCGCGGTGTCCATGTCGAAAAAGAGGGTCATTGTTAAGAGCCTCAACTCGATTCAGAATTTCGGCGCCATGGATGTACTCTGTACCGACAAAACCGGCACGATCACCCAGGATAAGGTTATTCTGGAACTGCATCTGGATATTCACGGGGAAGATAACCTCGACGTACTCAGGCGGGCCTTCCTCAACAGCTATTACCAAACGGGTCTCAAGAACCTCATGGATATTTCCATAATAGAATACGCACGCAAGGCGAATCTTCCGAACCTCTGGGATGATTATAAAAAAATCGACGAGATTCCTTTTGATTTTAACCGCCGCCGCATGAGCGTCGCGGTAGAAGATTCTTCCGGAAACGTTGAGCTAATCACCAAGGGCGCGATCGAAGAGATGCTCGCGATTTCCGCCAATGTGGACGACGAAGGTACCATTGAGATCCTGGACGAAAAACTGCGGGAACAGATCATCGCGACCGCCTACAAGCTCAACCAGAGGGGAATGAGGGTACTGGGCCTTGCGCGCAAGACCGTCAACCCTTCCGCCGCCGCGCTGTCCCCGGCCGATGAAAGTGAGATGACCTTCGCCGGTTACCTCGCCTTCCTCGACCCGCCCAAAGACAGCGCCGCCCAGGCCATAAAAGCCCTGGGGGAATATGGGGTCAAGGTGAAGGTACTTACCGGCGATAACGACGCCGTCACCAGGACGGTATGCCAGTCAGTTGAATTGTCCGCGGACAGGATCCTTCTCGGCTCGGAACTTGAAACCATGAGCGATGAGGTTTTAAAAAAGGCGGCGGAAGAGGTTGATGTTTTCGCCAAGCTTTCCCCGAGCCAGAAGGCCCGTGTCGTCAGCGCCCTGCGGGAATCGGGGCATACCGTCGGCTTCATGGGTGACGGTATAAACGACGCCGCGGCCATGCGGGCGGCGGATGTTGGTATCTCGGTAGATACCGCGGTGGATATCGCCAAGGAGTCGGCGAACATCATCCTTCTGGAAAAGGATCTGATGGTGCTGGAGGAAGGGGTCATCGAGGGAAGGAAGATATACGCGAACATCATCAAGTATATCAAGATGACGGCCAGTTCCAACTTCGGCAACATGTTCTCGGTTTTGGCTGCTTCGGCGTTTCTGCCCTTCCTCCCCATGCTGCCCATCCAGATACTGGTACTGAACCTGATCTACGATATTTCCTGTATAGCCATTCCCTGGGATAACGTTGACCTTGATTACCTCCGTAAACCCCGCAGATGGGACGCGTCCTCCATCAGCCGCTTTATGCTCTGGATAGGCCCGACGAGTTCGGTGTTCGATATCGTAACCTACTGTCTCCTGTTTTTTATCATCTGCCCCCGGCTTATTGGGGGCAGCTACAGCAGTCTGGGCGAAGAAAAACAGCTTTTATTCATCATACTCTTCCATACAGGCTGGTTTGTCGAATCCCTCTGGTCCCAAACGCTGGTTATCCACATGATCCGTACGCCGAGGATTCCATTCATACACAGCCGGGCTTCGGGACAGGTTGCGCTGCTTACCACTTTGGGAATAGCCGTGGGTACCATACTCCCCTATACCTTCCTGGGCGAAGCTTTGAGGATGACCCGCCTGCCGCTCATCTATTTCCCCTATCTGTGCGGGATCATCCTGGCGTATATGCTGCTTGCGACGCTGATGAAAAAGGTTTTTGTACGCAGGTACGGGGAACTTTTGTAATCGGGGAAACGGGAATTTTTGTACTATATTCCTGAAAAATGGCTTTTTTTAATGGTTTTTTTTGAAAATAAGCCATAATAGCGGTATATTGTAGGCAGGAGTAATATACTAATGGATTACACTACAAGACTGGAGCGAGACAAACCCGGCGTTACCGGTATTCCCGGTATTGACTCCCAGCACACGGAGTTGGTATTTATGCTGGACGCCTTTCTCGGTTCCCTGAAGAAAGACGATCTTACCCTTGATTTTATCTATGCTACTCTTGAAGGGATTATGAGCAGCCTGAAATGCCATTTTTTAACCGAAGAAGGCCTTATGGAAATTATCGATTTTCCAAAAATCGCGGATCATAAGGCCCAGCATAAAGAGTATATCTGCCTGTTTGCCAGGGAACTGAAGGCCCTCAATAATAAACACGTAGAGAAGGTAAAGATCATCCAGTTTGTCCAGGCTTTCCGGGACACGGTGATTTTTCATTTTACCGTTTCTGACGGGGACTATATTGGTTATATTGAAAAACTCATTACCATGAGGGAAAAATTCGATATTTCTGTTCTCAGGGCCAGGGCCATAGCCTGATTGCCGAAGGTGCTTGTATGACTTTTTTTCAGAAACTAAAGTTTGTTCATCGTGCTTTGGCGTTTTTCGCGGCGGCGCTGCTTGTTTTCGCCTTTGTGTCTGGCTGCGCTGGCGGAACCCCGGCGCTTAAACGTGAAGCCGGGAAGACTTACGAGCTTGCCCTTCTCCACACCAATGATCACCACGGCGCGATACTCCCCACCGCGGATAACCGGGGCGGTCTCGCGGAGCGGGCAACTTTTGTTGAATCTGTCAGAAAAGGCAACCCCAATGTGCTGCTCGTTGACGCCGGAGACATCAATACCGGGACTGCCCTTTCCAACATGTTCGCCGCCCAGGTTGATATAATGGCATATAACGCCATCGGCTACGACGCGGCGGTTTTTGGGAACCATGAATTTGACGGAACCCAGGCGAAACTGGACGCCCAGCTTAAGGAAGCGGATTTTCCTTTTGTCTGTTCAAACATCGTTACGGCTGACGGTAAATTTCTAGGCGGACATCAGTACCTTATAAAGGATTACGACGGGTTCCGGGTGGGGATCTTCGGCATTACCACCCTGCGGACCAAACTTATCGCCAGTCCTGACAAGAGTCTGGTCTTTATTCCGGAAATCGACGCGGCAAAGGCAGTGGTGGCGGTTCTTAAGCTCAAGGAAAAGGCGGACATTATTATCGGCCTTACCCACATGGGCGATGTAAAGGAAGCCGAAGATCATGTAACTTCCCTGGAGCTGGCCGCGGCGGCGCCAGGCATTGATATAATTGTTGACGGTCATTCCCATACCTACATGGAAACTTCCAGGAAGATCGGAAATACCTACATCGTTTCCGCGAACGAATGGGGTAAATATGTGGGAGAAGGGAAACTCCGGGTGGTGGACGGGAAGCTCGTCAGCTTTGACTGGCAGGCCGTTGAGATCAACAACAAGGACAAGGAAACCTATGCGCCGGATCCCGCCGTCGCGGCCCTTGTTGCCCCTTTTAAGGAAAAGGCCGACGCTACTCTTAACGATGTGGCGGGAGAGGCGCTGGATGACTTTGTCTTCGGTAACCGGCTGACCCGCTACGGGGAAACAGCCCTGGGAGACATGATAACGGACGCCAACGTTTGGTATTTTAGAACCGTGTATAACCAGACTATTGATTTTGCCTTTCATAACGGCGGCAATATGCGGGCCGATCTTCCCCGGGGCCCCATTACGATGGAACAGATCCTGACGGTGCTCCCCTTTGAAAATTACCTTTTCATCGTAGATCTGAAAGGTTCCGATGTTATTGAACTTTTTAACTTCATCGCAACCATACCTCAGGGGAACGGGGGCTTCCCCCAGTTCTCCAAAGAAGTCCGCTGTACCATAGACAAAAGCGCCGGCCAGGAAAAGGGAGTGGTAAAGGATCTTACCATAGGCGGCTTACCGGTTGATCCGGACAAAACCTACA
>Ga0123357_10013386_pt1 | contig 10647 bp, 8 predicted proteins | sample TergutEmb28metaG_FD_89873 | JGI IMG/M metagenome (GOLD analysis project Ga0123357, IMG submission 89873) | Embiratermes neotenicus P4 segment gut microbial communities from Petit-Saut dam, French Guiana - Emb289 P4 | ecosystem: Host-associated > Arthropoda: Insects > Digestive system > Gut ...
CCAGGGTATGAAGGCTGAGGGCAAAAACAGGAAGCACCATGTGCCGCCAGCTTAGCCATTGGGTAGCGGGGAACCACTTTAACTTGATGGAAAACCCCAGCTGGATCAGGGTGCCGACGACAAATTCCGGGGCGGAAACGCCCACTATCGCGATAAAAATACAGACATAATCGAGCGCGCTCCGGGCATTCTGGGCGGCGACAATACCCAGAATAAGACCCAGGCCCAGGGCCAGCGTGAGGGCGCGTATACCCAGATCCGCCGAATACGGGAATGTGGCGGCAATCGCGCTGTTCACGCTGCGCCCCAGGTATTTCAGTGAGACGCCCAAATCTCCCCGGACGAGATTGGAAACGTATTTAACCCATTGCTCGTAGATCGGTTTGTCAAAGCCGTAGTACTTGATCATGCTGAGACGGATGGCTTCGTTTGTTTTTTCGCTGATGAAGGGATCTCCGGGCAAGAGGCGTACCAGAACGAATATAATGGTTATCAATACAAGAAGTGTAACCAAAGCCATTACACATCTCTTAATGATATAGGTCAGCATCGAAACATTTCCTTAATGCAAACGAAGAACCCGTATTCCGGATTCTTCGTTTGCATAATTCAACAAAGGTTATATACTCCGCGTTTATTCAAAATATGAAAGAGTCCAGTCTTCCTCGGCGCCAAGGAAGAAACGGCTGAAATTCTTGAGGCTGCTGTTCCGCGCGTCAGGCACCTGGCGTACCTGCAGGGGAACAATGCCGGCTTCTTCCAGAAGGATCTGTTCGGCTTCCGCGTACATGCTCAGACGTTTGGCCTGATCGGGGTAGTTATTGGCCGAATTGACCAGATCATCATAGCGGGCATTGCTGAATTTTCCGCCGTTCTGGCTGTTGCTGGAAATGAAATACCCCAAATAGGTGTAGGGGTCGTTGTAGTCGGGCATCCACCCGGCATAGATCAGATCAAAATTACCGGCGACACGATCGCTCAACATTGCCCTGTAGGTGACGATCTCAATGGTCACCTTGATACCAAGCGCCCTCTGCCACTGATCCTGGCAGTTTTCAACTATTAGTTTACTTTCTTCGGTATCGGAAATTTTCAGGGCGATGCTGATCTGGCTGGGATCTTTTATACCCATGGCCGCCATTGCCGCGTTAAGATGCTGCTTCGCCTTGTCTATTTCTGCACCTGTCTTGTACACATTTATCGGATACTCGTCGCAATAGGAACCTTTTACGCCGGAAACCGCCGGAAGCACAAAACGGGTCGCGGGTTTATAGAGCCCGTTCGAGGTGATCTTTATATACTGATCCCGGTCAAGGGCGTAGTTGAGCGCGAGGCGGAAATCCTTGTTCCCCAGGATGGGGTTTGTCTTGCTGGCGATATTGATACAGTACCAGTCAACAGCGCCGCTCATGTACGTTGTTACATTCGCGCCGGGGAGCAGTGAGGGGTTGCTCAGATACCCGGGCGCTACGGGAATGGGTATACGGGCAAAATCTACTTCGCCGTTCTGGAACGCAGCAAAAGCGGCTTCTGGTTCCATCATAACCACATCACATTCCTGCAGTTTTATTGCCTTGCGGTTCCAGTAATTCTCGTTGGGAACCATAACAACTTTTTGTTCAAAGTCATATTGCTTGATGACAAACGGGCCGTTTCCCAGGACTTTATCGGCTGACATGGCGTATTGGTCGCCGTACTTCTCCACCAATTCCTGCTTCACCGGATAGAAAACCGGCATATCAAGGAAACCCAGGTAATAAGGCGCCGGGGTGTGGAATTTTATAACAAAGGTATAGTTATCGGGAGCGGAAACACCCAGTTGGGAAGCTGGAACAGTTCCGTCGCCGTAGGTTATGTCTTCTCCGTTGACTATCTCAGACAATACCCAGCGGTAATCGCAGTTGTTCTTGGGATCGGCCAGGCGGCGGAACGAGTACACAAAATCGTTGGCAGTAAGGGGCGTTCCATCGGACCATTTCGCGTCTTTGCGTAAATGGAAGGTCATGGTTTTGTTATCGGGAGCGATATCCCAACTCTCGGCAACGCCGGGCGATACTATCCCGTTATGGGCGTTGATCAGGCCTTCCGCGTATCCCTTAATGACGCCGTAGGAAGGCGAGGCGTTAAACTTCTGGGGGTCAATCGTCGGCAGTGAGGCCAGACTGTAGGTCAATTTTTGATCATGTTTAACGGCGGCGGCAGCCGGCTTCTGGGCGCCACCTGCAGCAGAAACCCTGCCGGGACAAAGGGCGAACCCTGCCAGGAAAACAATGCTTAGTAATAAAGTCAAGCTTGTACGAAACGCGTTTTTTTTCATTTATTAAACCTCCTGCGTAATTTTACTCCATTATATACATTGTAACAATATGCAAAATATGTGTAAAATTATAAATATGACACAGTATACGACGGCGATTAATGATCCCGATCTGGACAGGAAAGAACGTCTGGCCGCGCTGCGTTCCCTGGAAGCGGAAACCCCCAAAGATCCCTCCGGAAATTTTGTACGATCCGCGGCGGAAATAAACAACCATATTCATACGATTTATAGCTTTAGCCCCTACAGTCCCAGCATGGCGGCCCTGCAGGCGAGGAACGCGAAGCTTGGCGCGGCAGGCTCGGTCGACCACGATTCCATCGCCGCCGCCGTTGAGATGATCGACGCGTGCGCTGTTCTTGGCATCGGGGGCTGCGTGGGCGCAGAGCTTCGGGTCAGTTTCAGAACCGGCCCGGATGGGAAAACCAGCCCCTTTGCGTCCCGGAAGATTAACAGCCCCGATTCCTACGGCTACGCCTACATGACCGTTCAGGGGGTTCCCTCACAGTCGATCGGAAAGATGGCTGATTTCCTCAAGCCGCTCAGGGCGGAGCGCCTCAAACGAACCCAGGCAATGACAGTTTCAGCCAACGTTATATTGAAGGACGCGGGGCTTGCGGAGATTGATTTTAACCGGGACGTTGTCGCCGCGTCCAAATACGCCGAAGGGGGCGGTATTACCGAACGGCACCTCCTCGCGGCGATGGCCGGGAAATTAATGTTGAAATACGGGAAGGGCCCGGCGCTTGCCGGGGCGCTTGCCTCTAAAATGGGCATCGCTGTCCCGCCCAAAATCGCCGCGCTGCTTTCCGATCCCGGCAACATCCATTACCTCTACGATCTCCTGGGAATTTTGAAATCCGAATTACTGCCCGGAATTTACATTCAGCCGGACGAAAACGAGTGCATTCCCGCGAAAGTGGTAACCGCCTTTGCAGAATCCATTGGCGCGATCCCCGCCTATCCCTACCTGGGCGACATAGGCGAATCCCCAACGGGCGACAAAAAAGGTGAAAAATTCGAAGACGATTTTATAGAGGAGCTTTTTGCGGAAATTACCAGGCTCGGTTACCGGGCTGTCGCCTATATGCCCCCCAGGAATACCGTTGAACAGCTCCGCAGGGTTAGAAAGCTTTCCGCCGAATGGGGCTTTATGGAAATCTCCGGGGTGGATATCAACAGCTCCCGCCAGTCCTTTAACTGCCCCGAAGTGCTTCAGGACGAGTTCCGCCATCTCCTGGATACCACCTGGGCGCTCATTGCCCACGAACGGCTGGCGTCAGCCGATATGCGATACGGACTCTTTTCGCCTGACAATCCTCTCGCTTCCATGGGGCTTGCAGAGCGGATCGCCTTTTACGCCAATCTTGGGAAAAAACTGGATCTTTATCATCCGGATGAATCAGCCGCCGCTTTAGCGGCGGAAATACAGAAGGGAAGGTATGTATGAAAACAGGAACTATAGCCGCCCTGTTGCGGGGCCTTTGTATTGACCTTACCGGGAAACCACAGACAGTGGTTTACGAAGCTGCGGGAGAGGGAAGTGAACCGAACGCTTCCGTCATGAAGCTCGAAATCGGCGCGGGGGAGAGCGAAGAAAACGCCGCCGGAATTATCCGCAGGGTTTACAATGAATGGTTAAAAGGACAAGCGGGTAAAGAAGGCGTGATGCTGCCCGCCTGTGTATCGTTATGCGTTGACGGCAAAAGCCGGGCAAAGTTCTGGATAGACGCGGATCTGGATTCCGCCCGGAACCGACAATTAAAAAAAGATGTTCTTCCCGGACTTCAGGGCAAGGGCCAGAATCCGGCGTCAAAAACCACGCTATTGAACGTTGAAGAAAGGGCCGGTGTGATAAAAAACCGTATTGCGCTTGTGACCGGCGGGGCCCAGGGCATAGGTGAAGAAATTGTCAGAAACCTGACCTCCGCAGGCGCAACGGTGTACATCGCCGACCTTAATGTCGAAGGCGCCCGGAAACTGGCAAACCAGATCAACGCCGAAGAAGGCCGAACCGCCGCCCTTGCCCTGGGGGTGAACGTTTCCGACGAAGCCTCGGTAGACTCCATGTTCAATACCGTCGCGGAAACAACGGGCGGCTTTGACCTCTGCGTTAGCAACGCCGGGGTGCTCAAGGCGGCCAGCGTTCTGGAACAGGATCTGGCTGAATTCAAATTTGTTACCGATATCAATTACACCGGCTTTTTCGTGATCAGCAAGTACGCGGGCCGGCTTCTCCGCACCCAGCACCTCGGCGCGCCGGCCTGGAAAACGGACATAATCCAAATCAATTCCAAATCCGGCCTGGAAGGATCGAACAAAAACGGCGCCTACGCCGGCGGCAAATTCGGCGGCCTGGGCCTCGTGGCGAGTTTCGCCATGGAGCTGGTTCAATACAATATCAAGGTGAACGCCATCTGTCCGGGCAATTTCCTGGACGGCCCCCTCTGGTCACATCCGGAGAAAGGCCTATTCGTCCAGTACCTCAACACCGGCAAAGTGAGCGGCGCAAAAACCGTCGCCGACGTCCGCTCCTACTACGAGGCCAGGGTTCCCATGAAAAGGGGCTGCGCCGGCAAAGACCTGATGCGCGCCCTCTTCTACATCGTGGAACAGGAGTACGAAACCGGCCAGGCTGTTCCCGTTACCGGCGGCCAGGTGATGCTGCACTAGGAGCCGGCAAGTCCGACAGGCTCCTAAATCTCAGGCGCGTTTTCCAGAAGATAATTCTCCGCTTCCGCGTTCCAGAGGTTCTTGTGGCGGCCACAGATCTCCGCGAGCTTTTCAAACAAGGGGTAGTTTTTCCCCTTTGCCCCAAAGTCGTCAATGGCCGTGAGCGGAAGCTTTTTGTGGGTATAGATCAGCTTCTTGCCGCCGGGAATTTTGTCCAGGTCGATGGTGGTCTTTGCGGCCGCGTCCAGGCCGCCTATATGGGTGATCATGAAAACGGGGTTGAGTTTCCCCTCGGCCATCATGGAAAGGGATTCTTTCATGTCATCGGTGTTGCCGCCTGATGTTCCAGTTATATGATGCGATTCGTAGTGTACGTTGTAAAAATTGAAACCCGCGGAAAAGGCCGTATCGGTGGGACCGGCAAAAAAGTTCATGCATCCGTCCCGGCCAAGAAGGCGGTCGCCCATTTCCACTACTGACTTTACCGGCGCAAAGACAAAGACATCATCGTAGAGTTTCCCATGGTTCAGGGCTTTGAGGTGTTCTTCCGGATCGGCTATTTTATTGGTGTTCACGTAGTGAAGATCCACCCCGAATTTTTTCGCGTCCTCTACGCTCAATAGCTGGGCCGCCCGCGCGAGGCGTGTATCGTCAATGTCGGTAACAATGAGGCGGGAAGGTTTGCGGGGGTTGTGGATCGCGTAGTCTATTGCCCCAAGCCCCATGGGTCCCACTCCGGCGAGAAGGGCCATTGCCCCGCCTTCGGCGATGCCCATTGAATGAACGTACGAGCCGTTCCTCGTGTGGTACTGGGCATGGAAGGCCCCGACAATGCAGGACACAGGTTCCGCCAACGAGCCCATATAAAAATTATCCGCCCCGTAATCCAGGAGGCAGTTCATCTCCATCACTTCTTTTGGAATAATGATGTAGGTGGCGTCCCCGCCTATATATTCATAGGAATACCCCGGCGACCAGAGCGTAGGAAGACCCGCGGCGTCCGGATAATTAAGAGCAGGCTGGATGGCGAATTTATCTCCCGCCTTAAACTGTGAGCCTAATTTTGCACCGGCCTTCACGATCGTTCCGCAGAATTCGTGGCCAATAATCGGCTGTTTCTGGCTCAGATCGTGACGGACCCGTTTGTGTTTTTCCCCCTGCATGGCCAGTTTATGGCTGGACATGCAGATGGAATCTGAAACAACCTTTGCCAGAATTTCATCATCGCGGATCTCGGGAAGTTCAAATTCTTCCAGCCTGAGGTCATTCACTCCGTATAAACGTATAGCCTTGGTCTTCATTATGATTCCTCCACAATATTTTATTAATACTTCAATGAAAATTATTTCATTGATACTTTTGAACGGAAAGCTTCCACTTCCCAGCCATTGATAAAATCTATCTGGTCGCGGCTCATAAACCTCGGCCCTCCGAAAGACTGCGAAAAAACCGCTACCTTAACCGCGTCCGTGAAAAGTTCAATCGCCAGGTTCGCGGCCTTTTCCGTGGTACCAAGTCCGAAAATCCCCAGGCCCTGGACAGCGACAATTTTTGGCGGCATCCGGGTTCTTTCAATGTGGGCCTCCCACGCTTTTTGAAACTGCGTTTTCTGAAACTCCTCGGCGTTTTGGGTTTCGTAAAAAAGAGGATCGCTGCCCGCATAGACAATATGATCCGGGGTAAACGCCGAAGAAACGGGATAAAAGGCAACGCGGTCTTTTACAAAACCGGAAATTTCCCTGTTGCAGAGGAACGCCACCTTACCGCCAGAGAGCTCGACTAATACCGTGGCCAGTGCCGCTGAAACGGCGGCGGGGGCGGTCCGGTTCTCCGCGCTAAAATCCGGCCGTCGTTTGATTTTAGCTTCGAACTTCTTTGTTATGTCCTGGTAGATATTTTTTATACCCTCTGTGCTGTCCGCGCCCACAAAGACCCCGTGGTTCTGCAGAAATATAAGTGAAGCTGAAACGCCATGTGCGGCCTTATAATCTTCCTGGGCCTTTTTGACTTTTAGCGAAAGGATGTAGCCGGGGTTGGTAGAAGGTATCCAGATGGCTTTATCAGCAAACACTTCTTTCATCGCCGCTTCGCCCTGCTGCGAACAGGTCAGGCCGTTCACCATGGCCGGGTGGGTGTGCACCACAAAATCATAGGGCAACAGGTCGTGGAGCATGGTTTCCACGCTGGGCCGCTTCTGCTCCTCCCCGGCCTTCCTTGCCGCCATCAGATCCGCGAGAACCACTTTTTCCCGCTCGCCGCTGTCTTTGGGATAGGTTTTCTCCCACATCCCGGCAAGGGCTTTCCTGTCCATGCGCACGAATGTTCCGGCCGCCGCATCGGCAAGCGCGGTACCTGAGCCTTTTATATAGAGGGTTTCCTCATCCTTAAAAGAAGTGTTCCCCCCTCCGGCAATTACGTAATCGTTGTTTGATCCGTAATAGCGTGAAATTTCAACAAGCGCTTCTATACTCATAACGTTTCCTTCTATATAATTTGTAGAACTTATGATCTACTATATTGAAAACAAGTCAACCGATCCATACCGCAACATGGCCCTGGAGCAGTACGTTTTTGACCGGCTTGACCGGAACAACAGTTACTTCATGCTTTGGCAGAACCACAACGCGGTGATTATTGGGAAGCACCAGAACACCCTGGAAGAAATAGACGCTGCTTTTGTAAAGGACAACGATATCACCGTTGTCCGGCGCTTGTCCGGCGGCGGCGCGGTTTACCACGATCTTGGTAATTTGAATTTCACCTTCATAAGCGATGCGGACAAAAACAAGGGCATAGATTTTTTTGTTTTTTGCGAACCCATCAGGGAGGCGCTCCGTTCTTTCGGAGTGCCCGTGGAAATTTCCGGGCGGAACGATATGACCGTTGAGGGAAAGAAATTTTCAGGTAATGCCCAATACCTGAAAGACGGCCGGATAATGCACCATGGTACCATTTTGTACGATTCCGATCTCAGCGTACTTTCCCGCGCCCTGAAGCCGGAAACCGCCATCGAATCCAAGGGCATTAAGTCCGTACAAAGCCGGGTTACCAATATCCGGCCCTACATGAAAAACGATATGACCATCGCGGAATTCTGGAACGCCCTCAAGAACTACATGATGAACGCTTCCGGAATGAAGGAATTCACCCTGAGCAACGAAGATTACGCAGCCGCGGAAGAACTCAGGGAAAAGGTGTACAACCAGTGGAGCTGGAATTATGGGTATTCACCTTCCTATACCATGCGCAGGGTCCGCCGTATAGAAGGCTGCGGGAAAATAGAAATACTCCTTGATATCGAACGGGGAGGGAAAATCAAGAACATGGCTTTTTTCGGCGACTTTTTCGGGAACCGCGATCCCGCCGGACTCGGGGAGCAGTTAACCGGCCATTATTTGGAATACAATGAATTACAGGCGATACTCAAAAATGTTGAAATATCCCAATATTTCCACGCCCTGGATACCGCTTCTTTTCTTGCCTTGCTTTTTGATTCCCAATGATGCATAATAGAGCGCATAAAGGGGATAAAATAAAATGGAAGATCAAGATAATAAAAAAAGACGCCGTCATTGTGATGATTCCCTTTTTTTTAATTTCGCCAAACCGTATTTTGATTTTGTAGGCAAGGGAAAACTCTACTACCTTGTTTATATCGTAATGGCGCTGCTCAACCTGGTTATTCCCCTAGCCGTAATTTTTGTTGTTGTGTATCTGGGCTTTTTGCAGTACAGCGGCGCCAGAGTTATTATCGCTTTTATTCTTTCCTGGCTCATTATCGCTTTCGCGAGCTGGATAGGATTTCAGCTTTGGTGGTACAGAAAATCAAGTGTTAAAAATATCGAAGCGGCGGATTTTATCGCCACGCCCATTATTTCGGAAATACTCCAGACATTCGGAGAATGGCTTGGAACATTAACCGGCATCATCGGCGCGGGGGTCGGTATTGTAGCGACAATCTTTTTGGGCGATTCCGCCAACAGCGTATTTATGCAAATCGGGATCACCTTTACGGATTTCGCCCCGCTGATAATAATCATCGGCCCTGTTATTGGCTTTGTGATAATTGTTCTGTTCCGGTTCATCGCTGAGCAGATCAGGATTTTTGCCGCGATAGCAAACAATACGAAAGAAATAGCGGAAAATTCCAGGAAATCACCGCGTCCATAAACAGGATCCGTAAGCCGGGAGTTCCGGAAAGTCTGTATGAAAAACAAACCGTTTTTGGGGTGTCTTTTCCTTTTTCTGGTTCTCATGTCCTGCGCAACCGGCCGGGCGGCCAGAATTTCCCAGTCCGCTATTGAGGCCCAGCGTGAATCGCAAATGGAATCGGCCATCAGCCGGATCAAACAGAATTCCCAGGATATCGAAAAATACTATGTTCTTGATGATAACAAGGAAATTGTTGTAAAGGCGGAACTATCCGAAACACAGCAGGGCCCTGCCGGCAGCTCCCATTTCGAAGTTATATATGATGTAAAAAATATGGAGGCCAACGTATCTTCCGCCGGTAATACCGCCGGCAACTATACGGTTCCCTTTACCGTTACGCTCACAGAAACCGGGGAGCAAAGACAGGATACGCTTATCTGGAAACCGCAGAAAGACGGCGCCGGAATACTGCTTTCATTGGACGATGATTATATTGAATCCTGGGAAAATAATTTTGATTTGTTTGACAGCTACAACGCCCGTGTTACCTTTTTCCTTAAGGGAGAGTTTTCTCCTTTCTGTCTTGAGGCTCTGCAGCGCGGTCATGACGTAGGTTACCATACTATAAATCACCTCAATCTGCTGAAAGTTTCCCGTGAGACATTTGATGAAGAAACCACCTCCCAGCTCGAAATTTTCCGCAGCGCCGGGGCGCCTATGACTACCTTTGGTTATCCCTTCGGGCTTTACGAAGTATGGATGAACGAAGAGCTGCTCAAATCATTCAGGATTTTGAGGGGCTACGGCGTTACCTTCCGGGCCTACGACCGCTCGGTTATCCGGGAAGGGTTCAGTTCATCAAAAGCCCTCGACAATATTCTGTTCAAGCGGGATGAAGATTTCAAAGCGACGGTCGATATGATGTTCAGGACTGTCAAATTTATCGGCGGTAATATGATCCTGCCTTTAACAACCCATGATATTTCCGATACTGCCGACTGGGGAATCAAGCCCGACCGCCTGCGGTACCTGCTGCAAGACGCGAATGATTGGCAATTGGTCTTTTACCGGTATAAGGATCTGTAAGTAAAATAATTTCAGAAAGACCGCACGCAGAGGCGCGCGGGATATAGAGAAAAGAGCTCTCACAAAGCGCACAAAGATCACTGAGGATCACGGAGGAAGAAGGAACAAATCCCAAGAGGATTGCACGCGGAGGCGCGAAGGCGCGGAGAATGCAGAATGATTACCAGCCTTTCGTCTTCCTTCTGATTTTTCTTATGTTTGATTTGAGAAGAAATAAGAGGTAACCGTCAAAACTACCACTTCTTCTGCCGAGGGGAATACCGTACTAAACTTTGGGAAACTACACTATTCCGGAAGGAAAAATGAAATTTACCAAAGAAGAAAAGACGAAGTGGCTTGAGGGTTGGCGGTTAAGCGGGAAAAACCGATGGGCCTATGCAAAGGAAAATGGCCTATGCCCGCAAACATTTACCAGATGG
>Ga0123357_10013387_pt1 | contig 10647 bp, 5 predicted proteins | sample TergutEmb28metaG_FD_89873 | JGI IMG/M metagenome (GOLD analysis project Ga0123357, IMG submission 89873) | Embiratermes neotenicus P4 segment gut microbial communities from Petit-Saut dam, French Guiana - Emb289 P4 | ecosystem: Host-associated > Arthropoda: Insects > Digestive system > Gut ...
GAAATCACACTCTCTAATACAGCCATACACATTAAGACCAACAACGCCCTATAAATAACACGCTAACACAATTCCTCTATACTTCTTACAGATACAACCCATGAAGTAACAACCAATTAGTCGTAGGCTCCTGAAGATGGTTGTATTAACGGCCGAAACATGTTGAGCATTGAATGAACATTGAATAAAATAATAAAATAAGTGGCATCAAGTTGGTTTTCTCTTTACTCAACCATCAAGATGATGCATGGCCCCATAAACATAGGATGCCATATGTAAAGATGATACTTAAGTTATTCAGTCACAGTGTTTCAATCGCTGAATAAAATAAAGTGAAGGAAGGTAACGATTTGGAAAGAGGTGGATATGGCCAAATGTTTTTATCATCTGCCTCAGAAGAAAGAAAAATCACAATAAAATTCATCTGTGACTAGTCAGCAACCTAACAGAGATTTAAACCTGTTATTATACAAATTATATAATTATCAATTCTTATTGTTATAACGACACTTCCAACAGCCACATAATGGAGGCACAATTGCTGCTAATCCAGCTGCCATAATCAGAGTAGTTACATTAAATTGCCCTTCATTGTTGCATACGGAATGTAAAACTTACTTACCCGCTTTAAAGTTCGGCAAAGTGTTTGAAGCTCATTAATCTCCTGCTGTTGCTTGACAACCACACTACTTGATGACTGAAGATATGTCTCCAGAGCTCCCAGATAGTCCATACTATCATTTTCCTCTACAACCACATAACCAAATATTACATTCGTTACAACTAAAGCTCCCACAAAATTGAAAATGTGACACTGAAATGAATCACTATTATGACTGCAGATGGTCTTTCATTAATTATTAATGTATGCTTGTACTGTACATGGTAAATAAGAATAACTTCAAAACTGAAGTGGATATTTCACTCTGCTGACTGACTGACTGAGCAACCATCCAACCAACTAACCCCAATTAGCACATTCTTGAGAAACAGATACACAAATAGTCAAGAAACCCTCAAAATTTTGTGAAACTAAAAGGGTGATTACAGTGTTCACAAGTGTCCACCACTGGTCCCTAGCTGCCCTTGAATATGCTACACAGATACTTTATAGGCTGGAAAATGAAGACACAGTCCAAACCTCAGGCACTATGTGTAATATGCAGTATTTTGTTCCTAATAAAATGGCAGGATGTATTAAAACATTCCATTAGGATTTATACACATAGAATGATTTTGTTTAATACACTTTATCACTATTTACCTGGAGGAACTATGAAGAAAACATGGCAGACCAAGTGGTCTGGGTAGCTTGTTACCACCCAGTATTCTTACTAGTAGTTGAAAAACATGTACAAGCAGCAGTACAAATAAAACATGTCCAAAGAAGAAAGATCTTATTTTAAACAACTGTGAAAATAGATAAAGCTTTAAGAGTGAGTTTTCACTATATGATAGGGGAACTCCAACAGTTTTAAGCTGTTGCTTCACCAAACATGCATGATATGCAATTGCACTAAAATACACATTGCAAGGAAAACATTGGCCAGTCAGCAACTGCTATGAGAACAAGAACAGTTGTGGATGGCAGAAACATAATATGTTTAGTGTGTTCAGTGTATTCGAATGTGTTCAAAGAAGTCCAGAAAAAAAGGTGGGAAAACCCAGGCCATCCTCAGAAGAACTGCCAAATTTCCATCATCTCTCATAGCAGTGGGCAGATGAGCACATTTGTACATACTCAGTATATGTAGCATAAACAAAACTTTCAGTTTGTCTTCTGTATGGTAAAAATTGCTCTCTTGTAGTTTAATGACTTCAGAATAATCACTCTTACAATATGAACATTCCTCCCCTTCACATCCTATATTGTGGTGAGAACTTTAAAGTTTGTTACAAGTTTACAAGTTGGTCTTTTGATATTTATGTATAAAATTCATCAGTGTTCATAATTTGACACATGTTTCCTTTGGTTATGGATATGTATCATATTTTCATTTCTCATCATCAAATGTTAATTTTACAGTGCAGTTGTTAACTTTCAGTTCCACAGCCATTCCAGTGAAGTGTACACATTCTGTCTTCAACATGTACCAACCTGTGCATTTCCAAATGTTTACAGCTATTTGTTATAAACATTATTTTGTCATCCTATATACTGCACTGATGTCCTCAAAACAAATATTCAGGCATACCTGTGCTACTTTTAGGACTTCCAAATGATTCTCCTTCAAAGATAGGGCTTTTATGACTTGTTACTTAAATATTTTTCCCTCTCCATATTCAGTCATACAATTTCAGTACATCCAAACTCATGCTCATGAAATTCATTTGTGAGCCATGACATATATTCAGATACCTTTCCTAAGGACTAATTGTTCTAGACTATTATGTTGTCAGTACACACAAAGTGGTTTGATGTATTGTACATAATCCATTAATGCTTTTGAAAAACAGTTAACAATGAAATGGGCCAATAGCATCATACATATACGATTTCTCAACCCTTCGCACATTTTGTGCTCCTGAGATTTTAAGATAGTTGGGGAAAATATGTATACACATACATTAAACTATTAAAATCTAATGTGACGGATTTTTTTTAAATTGATGAAACCAGGTATCATTTTTATCTCAGCTCTGTGGTAAGATCATTCCACGGGATTTTACAGGAAATAAATCTTTCAAAATGTAACTGTGTCTTATTTTTCTACCTAACAAAGGTTCAATCTTAACTAATCATTTGACAGAAATTACTGAAAGCAGCAGCACCTTTTTCTGAAACCAATTTCATGTTTACAGCAGTAACTGTTAGCAAAAGGAAAACCTTAAAGCTATTATCATAACTGTATGGACACACTGTGTACTTACTGACTCTTATATAAGTACTTCTAATTGATCAATAATCCAACAAATCTCACTACAATTTTTTTTATTACAACTGACAACATGCAACTAATTTTGATTATTTATTTCTAAAAGGCTCTACATGTTTTGGGTGGTTCCTCCACCCATCATCATGAGCACATAACTGTACACTCAGCTTCAGGTATTGTCAACCAATACTGCTGCAGGCTGGTATCATGGCTAAGCCATCTAAACCATGATACCCAGGCTTAGCCACGATACCAGCCTGCAGCACTATTGGTTGACAATACCTGAAGCTAAGTGTACAGTTATGTGCGCCTGATGATGGGCGGAGGAACCACTCGAAACATGTAGAGCCTTTTAGAAATAAATAATCAAAAATAGTTGCATCTTGTTGGTTGTAATAAAAAAATCACATTAACAATACACCGACACATGAATATCAAATCTCACTCTGTAAGATAATCCAAACAAAAATACTTCCCTAACCAAAACACACCATATTTTGCAAATAGGAAGCAATATTAACTTGTCCATGTGACTATAACAAGAACATATGACTGACAGACATTGTGAATGTATTGGAGGGGGCATGTAGACATATGTGATAACATAGGTTATATTTTAGACTGTTGCTTCAAACATCAGTAAAACACAAAAGAATTAAGCCTTACAGATGAGAAAGAAATTGTTTCTACCTCATTATTTTATTAAAATGTGCAAGACATGATATGAATTCTTTCTGCAAAAGATATGTGTCTGTTGTAATGTTCAATGTTAATTTTCAAACTGCTCCAAAGTCAAATGCCCTCAATGATAGTGATAAGACTAAAACAAACCTAAGTGATCTGCCTTGGCATCTCTCAGCATGGCAAGTATCCGCTGAGAGTGCATGGCCAGTTCCTCCCTTACAGCCAACTTTTCTGCCTTTGCCTCCTCCAACAACTTCTCCTTGCTAATCAATTCTTCCTTGTGTCGCAATGAGTCAGCTTTCAGTTGGTTGTGGTCCTCAGTCAAGAGTTTCAGTTGGAACTCCAACTGCTGAACCTCCTCTATTTTTTGATCCACCTGCACAGCCATTCACTATCCTCGATTAACAGTGAAATCAACATTCATAACAACAACAAAAACTGGTATTTGCTTATAAAAACGGTAAAGAATTCTGCCATTATTATGTTTGAAACAACCTACAAAACGTTTAGGTTGATTACATAATGCATGCAGGAGTTGCTGAGTAGAATCCATATAAATTAAGACCTATCTGATGCACTGCCATTTCACAACAAGCTGACATGAGAAGATGCTTTGGCACTCTGCTGCTTACTGATTTTGTTCTAGAATATGCCACCAAGAAGGTATCAGAAAATTCAGGAGGGCTGCGATTCAACAGCCTTCATCAGGAAATGGTTTGTACAAAAGATGTTAATTTGTTGCAGCAAAATTTAAACACAATAAAGAGCAAAGCAGAAATTCTACAGGCTATGAGAAAAAAATTCTCTAGGTGTAACTATCAATGAAACTTGATTATAAAGACATTGGTTTGTGCGACACCTTGTATGTAGTGTCAAACATTCTGTGGTACAAACTAATTCTCCGTAAGGCATGTTTTGTTCTTCTTTGCTTATTATGACATACATAAGATCATCTACCTTGGATATAACAACACTCCAGCCATCCCTCCAATTTAATTTTCCAAATAGGCTATTTTGAAAATTCTACCATATCCTTGTCCTTGAGAGGGCAAGCTCTCTATGTCTTCAGGTAGCTACCTAAATTACAGGCCTGTACAATAATGATAGGAATTGCAGTTCACTTTATGTATAAAGTTGCCCTCTATGTTTGCACTCCTGCTGTTAACAGGAGAATGGAAACAGGATGAAAAGGTTATAGCCAAAAAAGAAAAAAGAAAAAAGAAAAAAAGAAAAAAACCCTGAAGGGAAAATTAAAGTGATGCAAGAAATAGGAAATGAAAAAGAAAAAAACTGACAGGTGGTGGGAATTTGGTCTTGTAACTTCTATGATCCAAATAATTTGGAAAATGAACACTAAAATTATTAGTGCATTTGAACAAAATGGATCAAGAATAAAGCAAATTTCGAAAGCCTGAACAAATTGGCATCGATGAGGCACTGCTTAAGTGGTTTAAGCAAGAGAGAAGTCACAATGTATCAATGAGTGGTCCTCTTCTTATGATAGCTTTTTTCCTTCCTAAATTTTAAATGTAGGTTAATGCGTTTTTAGAGTAAATGTTTATGGGATGTTACAATTATACTAGATTAATGTTTATTGTTTCTAAATTTTAATTGTAATTTAGATTTAAAATAGATAATAGAATTAACATTAAGTAATATGCCTGCAGGCCTGTATTTTGTCTAAATCTTTCCTTCACTTTTACCACACACACGCTTACAGCAACGCTCATTTATAATGACACTATTTATTTTGTCCGTTTGATGACATTATAACTGAGTTCAGAATGTTTCACAATTCAAAATATGGGAAGAGTACTAACAAGTACAAATTGAATTCACAATTCAATTAGAAAATGGTTAATTCTGAAAAAACTTGCTACCAACCCTTCTAATTTGCAAAGAGCTGAAACATGATGTAACTCCATGGAGTGAAGATAGTTAAGATGTTCCCTGCCTTTTACAGAATACCAAGGTTCATCATTCTGTGTAAAAGAGTTTGTCGCCAGGTCCTATCCTGAACCAAATGAATCACGCTCACATCACACCCTCACATTGTACCTCTAAGGTGCATTTTACATTAACCTCCCATCCATGTGTAGGTCTTCCAAGTGGTCTCTTTCCTTCAGCTTTACCCATAAAAATACCGCATACATTTAACATATCCCTAACTCAAGCCAAATGCCCGAACATCTCATCATTCTTAATTTAATCAACAGCATAATATTTGGTAAGGAGAACAAATCATGAAGCTCTTGACTGTGCAATTTTCTCCAGTCACCTGTCACTTCCTCCCGCTCAGTTTCCTCAGCAACACATTCTCAAGCACACTGAGGTTACTTTCTTCCCTTAATGTAAGACACCATGTTGCATACTCATAACCAACAGGCAAAGTTATAGTTCTATGCATGTTAATCCTTATATTTTAGACAGCACAGAGGAAGACAAAAAAATTATGGTCCTTATTTAATCTGCTCTTCAGTCGGTTGAGGCATTGCGCTACAAGCCATGGGGTTAGTGGGATTTTTCATTGACTTAATCCTTCCAGCTGAACTAGGACCCTGGATTCAACTGAGCCTCTTATAGAAATGAGAACCAGGGTTATCTCAATGGGGTAAAGGAGGCCAATGCAGAGGGCTGATAACCTTACCACCTTCATGTGCCTATTGTCCAGAAATTCTGGAAGCCTCAACCTCCTGCAGCCCTAAGGTCCTGTCCAGGCCTGTAATGGGATAGCTTTAGCTAATCTGTTCTTAATTGCCTTGTGCATGTAATTTTGATATGTTAGTGTCATTCTGAAATATCTGAATTCTGCTACAATTTCAAGGACTTGTTAGCTGTCTTTGTTTTATGATTTTGTTCTGCATTCTGTTGATGATACAAGAAACTTAAAATTGGATCTCAACATTTAATTCTGGATACAAAAACAATAATTTTGCCTTTGGAATCATCCATCTGGAAACACTGCCCTCTGACCTGTTTTGAAAATAAAAATTAAAACAACTTTTCAGGTACAAGATCAGTCCCTATCCTCAAGCACAAGGGTACAGGAAATCACCTACTCAGATGGGCCCAATGTGAAAACCCATTCTAAACACCTGGGTCTAACTTTTCTATTGGACCCAAATGAGTAGGGAATTCTTCCTATTCTTTTGCCTTAGGACAGGGACCGATCCCTGTCCCCGAAACACCATGTTTTTATTTTTACTCTAAACGTGGAATAACGGACAAAGTCCACGGACTGATTCCAAGAGTGATATGTCATAAATATCATACATGATGATGCATTTCTTAGTTTTAGGGACAACCACATACTACGAGTGTCTAGAAACAAGATACTTAGAAGATATTTTGATGGAGAAGTATAAAGCAAGTGAGTAATTAGAATATACTATAAAAAGAAACTGTATGGGTTGTACTGGTAATGGAGTGCTTAGAAAAGTGCAATGTAGAAGTCTACAATGGTTTGGGCACATAGAGAGGATATGGGTGACATGGCATGCATACAGAAATTTGGTGGGAAAACCTCTTAGGAAAGATTACTTGGAAAACTGAGGAGGTGGTAGGATAACATTAAGAAATACCTGAAGAAGGTAAGGTACAAGAACACAGTGTGGATGGAAGTGGTGCAGTCACACCAAATGGCAGATTGCAGTTCCAATAGTCTTGAATTTTTTTTCTTGGGTTCTGCTACCAGAGCATTAGGTATGTTGCTCTCTAACTGTATAAAATTTGACATTTAAAATTTTCACAGAACCAGACACCAGAACCTACTGATATTTGTTCTGTACCATGTACATTGAGTGCTGTTACACAGATGCTCTGGATAATGTGAATCTCTCATTATCACCAAATACTGCTGATTTTGCCATTAGCTCAATATTTAGTTACATCACACAATGTCAAAAAGAACAGCAGTATGTACATGTTTAAAGGGTATGATTTCCCTGCATAAATATTTAACACGAAATGAGTTTAGTGTCATACACGTAACTAAGCTGTATATGGCTTCAGAATTAATTCCTGCGATAGTGTTATTATAAGACCAAATACTTGCCTGTACTTCCTGGTGCTGGGTTTCAACAACATCCAGCGGTCCTGAGCATTTTACAGGTAAACCTGCTTCAGCCCTTTCCAAATCAGTAGCTCTGAGCACTGTCTGACTGCCAGTTTCATGGTAAATGACAGTCCTACCGTGATACCTTCGACGTGGGTATGGAGGAAGACTCTTGTTCAGACTGCTGCCCTCTTTCTGGTGATGCTGCTTACGCAGACTTGCTGCCCTGTTCAGGCTTAGATCACGGCTAACAGAATGACTTCTTGCAGTTTTTTCTAAAGTGGTTTGAATTCCAGGTGACTTACATCTACGTCGACGTGGAAGAGTGGCATACTTTTCCAGTGCATTTGCTTTACTTTCCATAGATGAAGTACTTACAACGGAAGAGGAACCTGAAACATTTAACTTCCGAGGCTGTCCATCAACAACACTACTACCACGTGATCTGGAGGTAAGTGAATGGGATTTACTGGCTGAGGAAGGCCAGCGGCCATCATCAGTACCTCCAATAACTTTGCTTCTTATACTGGTGTTGTTCCGTGTCCCTTTCCCTTTTCCGGGAGTCAACACTGAAACAGCATCTCTCCTACTTTCTGGACCAAAAGACAAACAAGCTTCCTTAGTGCGTCCTTTTGTAAAACTTACTGTGCTGCCACACACACTTTGTGACAAAGAAGAAGAAGATTTTGCACTGTTTCCAGCTGTTGATGATTTCTGGAAACTGGATTTAACTGTACCACATGAAGTAGTCATTGTCAATGGTACATTCTCAAGCTTATGGGAAGTGGTGCTGGTGGCAGAAGACCTGATTGCGGCAGCTGTCCCCACATTAGATAAAGTTTTACTGGTGATGGGAGTCTGGTGGTGTAATAATGTGGCTTTGGGCCTGGAAGAATTCACAGGTGTAGCTGTTGGAGATGGACTTTTTACTTTACTACTTACAGAAATGCTGTTGCTCTTTGCAACATCTGTTTCTGGTGTTCTCATCTTAGCACTGACCCTAACAGAACTAGGTGTTACCCTTTTACTAGAACCATTCTTAAGGTTGGAGCGTCTAACATCTTTGCCTGCTATTGAAGAGCTTTCACTACCACCTTCACTTGTCCCATCACCATCGGCTGGAAGCATCATGGTTGTTGTGCTGGTAACAATATCCTCTGTTTCTTCATATGCTGAGTAGCAACTGATGAGGCTTGAGTCACAGGAAGCAGCTGGGGTAGCTGTGCTGGCTGTAAGGGAGTCTTCAGGGCCTCCACAGCTACTGATGTATCCACCACTGTTGCTATTAAAAGCCCTCAACAATGCCAGTGAAGACTCTCGTCCCCCATATGAAGTGCACCCATTGACTTCCACTCCACTGTCACTGCCATCACCCACTAACTTACTACTTGTCTCTACAACCTGAAAATCTGGATTTTCAGTAACTGTTATGTTCAGCATATCTAAAGCATTGACTTCAGTTTCATTCGCATTGTTATGTGGTGCCTCTGTATCATCATTATCCAAGAGATACATGTTCTTTTCTTTTTCACAAATAACCAACCCTTCTTCCAAATTCACTACACTTCTGAGATCTACACTATCAAGTCTACAGAAGGAATCTGTGGTGTTCACAACTTGCTTTTCAAGAGGTTCACTGTCCTTCATTTCACTTTCAAAGCAATGTTTTGTGACATCCAAACCATTTAATTCATCCTTTAAATCTCCATGAGTACAAGACACATTCAAAGGCTCCTCTTTTGACTGATTCATTACATAATCAGAAATCTTCTCATTAGTGATAGTTTCATCTAAGTCCTCTTGTCCTTCACAACACGTCTTGTGTATTTCTAGGGTGTTACCATGTTGCTGTCCACTCCTGTTCTCTACATCCTCACTGTCCCCTCCACCCTTTTGAATACCTTGCTTCATATCTGGGCCGTCGTTCTGAAGATGATCGTTGTCACACCTTGTGGTCAGATTTAGTAAAGATTCTTGATTGCTGTCTGTGCTGCACTCTATACATCCCCACCATGCCGTGAATTTAGTCCATCATCACCTACAAAGAAAATATATTTTTTTAGGATTTCAAGATTGAGACTAAACAAACTAACTGTATGTGCTTAGGGGCAATCCACATGTTGTGTGGAATACTACACTACTCCATAATACAATCAGACAAGCTGCTGTTGTTATGAAAAATATGTACCTTTTTGTTCATTTGATCAGTTTTCTTCTTTTGGGGGTTTGCTTACTAATGGAATAAAATAGCATAATTTTAAGAACTCTATGGTTGCAGTTGGTTATCCAAAGTCCCTCCTTGTTTACAGCAGTCCTTTCACACAGCTTTGATGGTACCACCCTAAAAGAGACCATGACTCACTTTCTTCTCAGCTATCCATTCATATCCTGATCCAAATTCTACTGAGATAATGGATTACAAATAAATTTTACTGGTTAGTACATCATAAAGGGTCTGAAAGAGTAAAAATACAATCCCAGTATTCTTGGAAGAATTGAAAAAACATATGATAAATTTAATCTGGGACAGACTATTTTCTGGTCAAAATTCCAAACGATTCATGAATATAAATCAGGGAATGAACACCACTCAGAGACATCTGTCATGCCAGATTTTGTTACCAAGGCTGCAAGTTTGAATGCCAATTAGGCATACAGTTGGTACGCGCACAGTTATCACTATTGGAGCCACTGGACTGAAACAAATAAATATCCATATCCTAAACAAATAAAAATAATTAAATGGCAATCAAAATCAGCAGTGACACCCAACTTTAATGGTCTCTATTACTGAAGCTTCAGCCTTCTTTCAGAAGCTTAGGCAGAATTTTTGGGGCCCGGGGCGAGTAATCAAAATGTTCGCACATACCACAAATTATGAGCTTTAAAAAATCACAATTCTTTATTCAATTTCCATGTATTTGGCTCGGTAATTTGTTGCGCGCGAAAAATCGATTTGTTCATTTATAAGATTTATTTTGCCGCCATTTTGACTCAGCCGCCTCGGACGGCGGCATGGTTTGTCCCCCCTCC
>Ga0123357_10013389_pt1 | contig 10645 bp, 7 predicted proteins | sample TergutEmb28metaG_FD_89873 | JGI IMG/M metagenome (GOLD analysis project Ga0123357, IMG submission 89873) | Embiratermes neotenicus P4 segment gut microbial communities from Petit-Saut dam, French Guiana - Emb289 P4 | ecosystem: Host-associated > Arthropoda: Insects > Digestive system > Gut ...
TGAAAGAGACCACTTGGGAGACCCAGGCGTAGATGGGAGGATAATATTAAGATGGATCTTCAGGAAGTGGGATGTGGGGGTATGGACTGGATCGAGCTGGCTCAGGATAGGGGCAGTTGGCGGGCACTTGTGAATGTGGTGATGAACCTTCGAGTTCCATAAAATGCGGGGAATTTCTTGACCAGCTGAAAACCGGTCAGCTTCTCAAGGACACTGCTCCATGGAGTAAGAAGGTGCCTAATACATTTATTCGTGGGTCGTATGGAAGTAATCTCATATTACCCTTCTATCAACCAGAATTTTAAGGCGGTTCCTAGATTTTTTTGAGAATCTGTGCTCCCGTGCCCTACATAATACTGCCTTTGATGAAATTAGTCTGATAGTTCTCTATGAAGGAACGCAGTGTTCTGCCGCCATGAAAACCCTAGCGTGACCAAGTCCACACGGGTGTGAAATTTTGTCTGTCAGTATATCTAGGGTGGGTGATTTCAAGTTACTACGCACAGTACTTGGTACTAAGACTAAGTAACAAGAGAACGTTGAAAATGACTAATGAGTTCTGTAAATTGTACTTTGGACCTAGTCAAATGGATGTGTGGGACAGGCAGCACGCTGAAGCAAGCTCAGAAATGCACACCTAACATCAAAATCTTAAAGAAAGAGTTAACTTGGGAGACCTAAACATAAATGTGGGAATAGTTTTTTTTTAGGTCTCAGAAATCAAAAGCCTGATTGCAAATTAATTCCGATGTCATAGAGATTATAATGGCTATAAAAATGAATTTGAATTTTTGGGCCACAACTTTCGAAACATTAGCCCACACACCAAAATACATGTGTTTAATATACACACTCTCTTTGAAAAGTGACACTGAAGTGGCAGACATGTCTTCCAGCATACACAATTTGCTTACAAACTAGTTGCTAACAGCCTCTACTTCAGACAACCTTGTTTACACATTCAGATAGTAGGAGGATCATATTCTCTCTCCTGTCTCTGAGGAACAATGTATTTTTATTTTATCAAAACGATAAAATTTGCATAAATCACTTGCACACACATCAGTACACATCTGATAACTTACCAGGCGAGGTGAAAACAAGTTCACTAGACTTTAATGTGCATGATTATAGCGTTAATTTCAAGGTATCTCTTACCTTGAACAATGAATACAAAGTACGTTTGCAATTCACACTGCTGCCTTATAGAACACCATGCTCTCGAGTAGGTAGCTTTGTGCCTGCTGTTATCACCTGACAAGACACCAGAGCTATCGAACTCACTGCCATGAGAACTTCAAATCTCATGTGAAGACAACTAACTAACTCCGTGCAGCCGAGTCCTTCCTGAGAACCTAACAAGTTCTCGTATAGCGAAGAAATTCCCCGCATTTTATGGAACCTGAAGGTTCATTACCGAATTCACAGAAGCCCGCTATCCTGCGCCATATCAATTCAGTACATGCCCCCTCCCATCTCTTTGAGATTCATTTTAATATTATCCTCCATCTATGTCGGGGTCTTGCAAGAGGTCTCTTTCTCGTATGAAGACACGGTTACAAAAATATCTGGACCTAATATGGGTGAGGAGTGAGCACTCTACAGCAGTGGTTCTGAACCTATCCGTTACCGTGAACCCCTTACAAAACCACACTAATTCTGCAGACCCTTACCCAAAATTATCTCAAGTCACAAATTCCCTAGGCAAAGTGTGTGGTTACACTTAAATTTGGAATACTGAAAAACCGCGGTAGCTCAGTGGTTAAGGTGCTGTGCTACAAATCGGAAGGTCACTAGTTCGATTGCAGATGGTGTCATTGGAATTTTTCATTGACATAATCCTTCAGATCGCACTATGGCCCTAGGGTCGACTCAGCCTCTAACAGAAATGAGTACCAGGATTATTTCCTGGGGGTAAAAAGCGGCCGGTGCGCAAGGCTGACAACCCTACCACCATTCTGGGCCGTTGTCACGTAATATGGGAACCTTAACTTCCTGGAACCCTCTCGGACTCTCGGAACATCGGGCCTGTAATGGGGCTGATTTTTTTACTAACAAAAAACTTACACTGTAAGCAGTGTATTGGGTAATGTAGAAAAATTACAATCGAATAATATTCCTGGAGGTAATTGCCAGCATGATTAGGAAGAACCAGAAGGAAAAACGCTTATATTCTACAGCAGAGTAGAACCTACTCAGCTTGCAGACCGCCAGTTGAGAAACACTGCTATATGGTATTACATAACAAGAACTTCATGATTCATAAACAGGTCACAGTGCATTAGCACTCAGAAATTGAGACTAACAGGCTGGGAATGTTCACAGACTTATGGTGGGATGTCTTTGAAAGAATGTGGGGATATGAGGATAATACAGACTTGAGGGGTTGTGCGCACAGGATGTAAATCAAAATGGCCGAGCGTCTTGTCCAGTAACTAGCTTCAAAGTGAAACAATGTTGGCGCCATTGTTTACTAGAGTTTGCATAAATAAGAAAAGAAAACGAGGTCCTAGCTTCTATTCCATCTGGCCTCTCACCAGGGAGAGCTGGGTTCAAGCCCAGACCTGTCCATATGGGGGTTTGTGGTGGGTAAATGCACTCAGACATGTTTTTCTCAGAGTAATTTGGTTTTCCCCTGTCATTATCATTGTCATTGCTTCATACTCATTTATTTATCTGCCAATGACACTACAGTCCAACCAACTGCCAGCACTTTTAAATAAAGTAAAGTAAAGTTTGATCTGCAACAGTAAATTTTAAACCGTGTTTAAGCAGATTAGCCTCCTGCCTGTAGCAGTATGTAGCACTTCTACAGCGAGGTAAAAGTTCTGTTTGAAAGTTCAGAAACCAGCATCTCTCTGCCCCAGAGAACAAGACAACAGGTTCGACCTCATTTTTAATGTGACATCTGTTGGATTACTGCAAGCAGGTACAAAGAAAGGATGACACCAAATACAGTTAAACATCTCGACAATTTATTACACAAATAAATCATCTCAACAAATGCAGTGTGCATGTGTTATACAAATATTTATGAATTTCAAAGTATGAAACATAACATAAAAGGAACAGCTTCAAGAAATGCCATGCCAAGATATGAAAAACATCTGTTGAACTCTTAAACATCTAGCATGGCTTTAAAAAATAAAACAACACTAACAACTTAAGATCATTTTGTTCTCCCTTTCCATTTTGGCACCCCTGCCCGCTGTTAAATTTTTCATCAAGACCCACTGAATTTTTGCAAGAAAACATCCCTGCTTTGCACAAAACTGATACTGAAACATCTCTGTAAAAGCTTCATTAAAGCTGAGGGCCTGTTAACACAGGAACATCGACGCGATAACAGAAGCTGAACTTTTAAATGAAAGAAAAATTGGGTTCCTTTCCTGGTTTCTACACATACATGTGTGCACACACACAAAATGGAACATCGCTTAGAATTTCATACAAAATGGAACTTTTGTGCATTTGCTATATTAACAATCAATGTCATGTTTCTAATGGGCAAAATATACTTAAGACAATGTTTCTTAAATATGGAGGAGTCACCTGTTTGTCAACAATCTCCATGCGGCTTCAAGAAATGCACTTGTAAAATGTTGCTTCACGAATTTACAAGTAAACATAGTATATTTAAAGCTTAACTGATTCATATGAATCATGAAATAGAATACAAGGACAACTGTTATTTCATAAAACAACCAACCAACCATACATACATGCATACATACATATAAATTATTCTTCAGTTGGACTCTGTCCAATTCTAAGTAGCTTCATACAGCCAATGCTACTGCTCAGAAGTATGGAACAGATATTTAGCATAATATTATGACGTTATTTTACAAGACCTTTCGTTTTCATATCCATGTTTCAAACAATAGGAAATGCAGAAATGATGACCTGCATCTGTCACATTTCCTTATCTAACTAACATGTAATGCTGCCAATCAGAAATGTACAACCAGACGTATTGTTGCACGTTTCCTTCAGGTAAGGTAACACACCAACCACACCATTACAGGTGAGGTTTGCCAACAAATTTAACAGTACTAAAACAGCTTTGAAATGATTAAATAAGATACTTGATAAAAAAAATCTGATTATTTATACAAGCCATCCTACTTTGTAATTCCTGCTTAATTTGTTAATAATAGGATCAAATACGCAAAGAACTCACAAATGTGCTACAATTTATCCTGCAAAAGTTGGCAATAGGACTCCCTTCTACTGCCACAACTGTACAATACAACCATTCAGACCACTGCACTCTTCACTTTCTTGCATCAGAAGAACACACATAAATTACCATTTTACCTATTCAGAAAAACACACACATCTCATTGCACAATGACTACTCACACACTTCTGCATACATATCTAAAGTAAATGTGTCCTTATCTGTCAGAAGATAGTCTTCATATTGTCCATATCACAATTAGATAGAAATATACATACATAGGTCTAATACCACAGAGTTACTTATTCTGAAGGGTCTGTGCAATCTAACTAATATTCCAGACCATTTTTAATGCCCCACTGCAGTTTGTCAGTGTGATCAGTATTGATAACATTGCTGGATTCATGTAGGAGGGGGAAGATGAATTTCTACCAACAAAACCTCTATCATTTCCTGTGCCCATATAATGTTACAGCCAATAAATGGAATTCCACTTTTGAAAGCAATTAACCTGAGTTATAAACTTCAGTTTCACCAACAAAGACTAACTTCTTGCTGACTATTCTTTTAATTATCAACAGCCAATCATGAACTTTAGTTTTACAGTTCTCTTAGAATGCAGAAACAATCACACTGTCCCACCAACATCATTTTGGTAACGCTGTGTCAAATACACAGCAGCCTCGGTCATCTGTCTGAGAGAATGATGAAGCCCATGGAGATGCCTGCGGAAATTCTCAGCTACTTGAAGAGAGTAGTCTGAATCTTGTCTGTTATTTTCTTCAGCTTCTATTCCAGAATCATTCTCATTGCCTGCATCAGAATCAGTATCAGAAATGGAAGCAGTGGAGTTTGTCGAGGTCATTGATACGGTTGATGGACGCCTAAAGTGACCCTTTACGGTGGCTGAGGGAACGGAAGTTGGTGTTACTGAACCAATTCCGCCATTAGAAGACTTCTGTTTTTCATCACCTTCTTCTGGTGCTACATTCTGTCCCCACAACAACTCATTTTTAACTGAGTTGACCATTGTGTATAGGCTGTACAGATCAGTGGATGCCATGTCACTTATGCTGAACTTACTGCGTTTCACGTTGTTGATAATGCCTGTATTTTTTGATGAAGTCTTCATTTCTAGCAGAGTATCCCCAGCATCACCCACTTTCAGGTCCATAAGTCTGCATGGAACCAATATCGTCTGGTCCATATCGTTGACAGCTTTCACAAATTTCTCCATGGCATTCATTATACTCTGATTCGAAAATTCCGTATCGTCGTGACGGGCAATCCTCCTGAGGCAGTTCCTAGAAATTTCAAACATGTCCACCTTTAAGACTACTGATTTCTCCACTTCCAATAATGGCCGCTAGCTTTCGACCATAATTATTTATGACAAACAAGCATTTTTTTTTTGTTTCTAAGACGGAAATACAAATACATTTTTTTAATAATCTGCTATCAAGTCGTCCTACAGCGCGCACTATTTAACTTCCTTATGCTGCTAGAATGACATACTTTTTACTATTACATAACACCTAAATGGGAGGTGGCGAAAACTGTGACTTGTTTAATGATTAAATGAATCATAGAAGTTTTCGTAATTACATATTGGAACATCAAAGAAAAAGCAACCAACACTGAGCTACATTGTGGGGGTGGGGGGAAGATGAAAATTTGCCGAGAATTTTCTGCTACGTAGGCGAACATTCACTCGCATTACAGGAATAGACCACAGAATTTATAACTTTCACTGCTGCACCTAGTATCTCACCTGTTATTTTCCATATTTGAAGAAACTTGAATATTGTCACTGTAAACGTTTCTAGTATCACTCGTTAGCATTCCTGACTTCGTACAGACCACAACGACATACTGCACCACAATATAGTTCCAACCTCAAATGGTCGCCGGTGCAGCTCTGAATGTTCCTTATATTGGCGTCGCGTAAACTCGTTGGGGCTCGGGAGCTATGTCGGCGGACTTCCCATTGTAGACAATCAATTCTGTTTGTGGTTATGTTCACTTACTGTAACGTCAAATTGCATGCGAAATAAGCCACACAGTGACTTGTGATGTTTTGTATTCCATCATTTTATTTATTTAAACGCAGGAAGTGCATTTAAATCAACACAATCACCCTGCAATGTTTAGTGAACAAGCCATTACTATTACGAATTCGTGTTAGTAACGTGTTATGCGTACCTTAACAACGAAATGTACATATATATTTGCAAGTTTAATTTCGTCTTCACGAAATCATTATTTCTTTGAATGCGTATGGTTTACTTAAACTTGTACGTTAATGTCCATTATGCAGTGTTTACTGAAACATACAGTTTACATAAAGTAAGGTGACGAGAATGGTGACAGACGACTGTATTTTAGTTAAACGCATTTTGGATAAATACACTGAGTTTAAAGTTTGTAAGATATAAATGTGATACATGATGACGTGACATTTTACAGGAAATTGTGCTTCCATAAGGAGTATCCTGGTCGTGATAGTACCTACAATGTATATGTTTTTGAATTAACACACATTTACTAAGTACTGAAGCATTCTGCAGTATATCATTAAAATGACGGTGAATACAGTAAGAACGGCATACATTCCAGAGAAGTTCTAAGACTGATCACCACGAGGAGAAAAATAAAGAAAACTTTTATAGTTTTTGCCTACAGATGCTATTAAACCAAATATATTCCAAAAGGGAGGAATTTCTGTTATCTGCTGTGGTATTGCTAGATGACTCAATTCACTGCGTGATGGAAGTGAAATGACGTGAATCATAGTGAATATAGTATTTTTACACTGCTTACTATGCTTAGTGCATTGGCCATAATTTTTATGTTTTTTGGTTTTTTTAAGTTTTCCATTTTAGTCAGTTCTCTCTTACATGTAGGTGTTTTGTAGCTTAACAAATAACTTTGCAAAGCACAGCAGTCACTATATGTAGTGTTGTAACATTCAGAAAATCTTCCCTTTGCTCACATGGTATACATACATGTATTTATGGTTATTACACTAAACAGTGATTATTTCACTGTATGATATTAATTTATTGGTTGATATAATGGACATGCTTTGCTTTTCCTTGAAGATAACTGGATTTATATGTATGTATATTTAAACAAATTTTTATGATTTGAAAAACCAAAATCAAAAACAGTACAGTAAATACCAATCTCATTAGAAAATGCATGAAATGAAGAAGTGAAGTACTGTAGTGATGATAATGGAGTGTCATGACTTGGCACTGTGTTGACATATGAGCTGGAATAGTGGCGGGAATTGACAAAATTGTAGTGGGCGGATAAAATACAGACTATATATATGTATATGTATATATATATACACACCAAATTCAGGATGACAGTACTCAGTTGTGGGTTGTGCAGCCTGTAAATTTTGGCCCTTTTAGTGATTTAGTTTCCCTGATTACTTTTGCCTGATATAAGAACTGTTTTATCTGGGCTAAACTATCTGCTCTTTAGAAAAGTCTTTTTGGAGGGGTGGGGTGGGGAGTGCTAAATAACTGAATGGGATACATCTATTGAATTTCACTAAAGCAACTGTTGGCCTTGCACCTTGTAGAAAGAAAATAGTTAAAGCTGGGAAGAGGTGCTAAGGAGAATATTTGGCCATAAGAGAGGAGGATGTAACAGTATAGTGAGGGGCTTCACCCAGTATTGTTTATGAAAGTGCACATATCAATAAGGATAAGATAAGCTGGACATGTAGTACACATGAGGGAGATCAGCATTGCATATAAAATTCATCAGAATATCTGAAAGGAAGACAGCTTGTCAGACTTGTACGTAGGTGGGAGGATGATATTGAAGGGGACAGCTTCATAAATGGGTTGTTGTGAAAATAGTGATGAACATTTGGGTGCTGTAAAAGGCCACAATTTTTTAACCAGATAAGTTACTGTCAGCTTCTCAAGAGCTCTTTGTAGTTGAATTACTTGAGTTAGTTAATTTTCTGTCAGCATAAACAGTTCAGTTATATGCCGAGTGTTTTCAATCAAACCATTTATATCTGTGTGCACAATCCTGCAATTAATCTATTAGCAGTGCAGTTCAAGCTCCCATAATGTTAATCATGGTTAAGATATACCAAACATCCTGTTGCAGTGCTATAAGGGGATAAACACATACAATATTGTATTTGTATCATGACATTCAATATAGAGTACATGTCTTAGTCCAGTGAATGATGTATGGAATGGGAAGTCTATTGTATTTGGTTACGCACACACATGGAATAGTTACAAACTGTGTGAAAATATATGTCCAAGCACCCAAAAACTCACAAGTTGAGTTCACAACAATACCAAGTGTATTACTTACTTACTCCATGGAGCAGAGTCCTTCTTGAGAAGCTAACCAGTTATGCTAGTCAAGAAATTCCCCGCATCTTATGGAACCGGAAGGTTCATTACCGCATTTACAAAAGCCCACGACCTGTTCCTATTCTGAGCCAGATCAATCCAGTCCATGCCCCCTCATCCCATAGCCTGAAGATCCATCTTAATATTGTCCTCCCAGCTATACTTCGGTCTTCCAAGTGGTCTGTTTCCATAAGGTTTCCCCTCCAAAACCCTGTATGCACCTCTCCTCTTCCCCATACGTGCTACATGTCCCGTTGATCTCATTCTTCTTGATGTAATCACCCGATGAATATTTTGTTAGGAGTACAGATCATTAAGCTTCTCATTATTTAGTATTCTCCACTCCCCTGTTACCTCATCCCTCTTAGACCCAAATATCCTTTTCAGAACCCTTTTCTCAAACATCCTCAGCCTATGTTCCTCCCTAATTGTGAGCAACCAAGTTTCGCACCCATACAGAACAACAGGCCAAATTATAGTTCTGTATATCTTTATATTTTTGACTAACAAACTGGAAGACAAAAGATTCTGCACTGAATCATAGCAAGCATTCCCTGACTTCTGTCTGCTCTTAATTTCTTCCTGAATAGAATTTTGATTCTTTAATGTTGTTCCAAAATATTTGACTCTTGCACCATTTCAAAGGATTTATAATCAGTCTTTATATTATGACTTTATCCTGCTTTCAATTTCGAAACATGATCAAGTACTTACTTTTATCAGCATTCACTTCTAGTTCAGTCTCCTTACTACCAACTGTCAAAGCTGCTGCATTTTTCTTTACAGTACGTACGCTTCCTCCCAATATATTAACAGCATCAGCATAAACCAAAAGCTGGTGTACCATTTGAATTTCATGCCATCCTGGTTTACCTGAACCCTCCTAATGGCGTACTCTAAAGCAAAGTTGAGAAGCAATGGCAATAAAGCATCTCTTTGTTTCAAACCATTCTTAATAGGATAAATTTTATTACATTTGTCCAACAGTTGCACAATGTATGTATAAATTAATATTAATTTGGTAACTTTAGCTTACATAATAAGTGACTCCCTGAGGATGATATATAAACATTGAAACATGTAGGAGTGCTATAAGAAACAGATATTGTTAATATATACTCTACAGTTGTTGGACAAATATAATGAAATTCTACCAAATGCATGGTACCTACATCAAGATGTAAGACAAATGTTTGCCGAGCCGGACTCTGCTGCAGGTTTTATTCAGGTACGTTTTTATTAGCCATACTAGTTTCATGGGGACATGAAACTCAATGAGAATGTTATACATAAACTTCCTCCTAACTGAATCATAGGCTTTCTTGAAGTCTATAAATAGCTGATTCCCTGCATCATTGTCTTACCATTTTTTCTCAAGTATTTGATGAATATGATCAGTAGTTGACCTGTTGTGTCAAAATCCACACTGATGATCCCCGGTAATTTCCTCAGCATATGGAGTTAACCTTGACGGCAGGATGTTGGATAAAATTTTGTATGTAGTTGACAGAAGTGTAATGCCTCTTTCATTTCTACAGTCTGTTGTATCACCCTTCTTATAGGTAGGTACAATGATCGACTCCTTCCACTCCCCAGGCAATTCCTCCTTATTCCACACAGAATTAGTGAGGTTATGGATGTCAGACGAATTTTATTACCCCACTTTAATCACTTCTGCTGAAATTTGATCAGTTCCTGGTGATTTGTGTCTTTTTAGCTTTTCGGTAGCCATCTCAACCTCAAGGGCTCTTGGCCCAGGCCACCAGTGGCTCTGCTGTATGCATTTCTCTGCCTAACGTCTCTGATATTTTTTTATCTAGCTGTTAGTTTCAAGTTCATCAGTTTTAGCAGTCAGATACTCCGTCTTTTTTCCTGAAATGCCTACCAGTTTTACGTCTTTATTGTTGTGATTATCTACATTGCTTTGGTTTGATCTAAAAAACGTAAACATTCTTCATGAAACCATTTTCATTCTAATATTATAACATAAGTGTACGTCAGCACAATCTAATTATTTATTTATAGTGTAGTTATATAATGGCTACATGTTTCGACTAAAGACTAGTCA
>Ga0123357_10013390_pt1 | contig 10645 bp, 4 predicted proteins | sample TergutEmb28metaG_FD_89873 | JGI IMG/M metagenome (GOLD analysis project Ga0123357, IMG submission 89873) | Embiratermes neotenicus P4 segment gut microbial communities from Petit-Saut dam, French Guiana - Emb289 P4 | ecosystem: Host-associated > Arthropoda: Insects > Digestive system > Gut ...
CAATTTTGACCTCCTGATGATGAGCACATGTGCTCGAAACACGTAGAGGCATGAAATAAACTTATTGTAAAACAAAACTTTTGTGCATCAAGTTGGTTAATTACTGAGATAAGCTTAAAACGTGTTTCAAACTGTAACTTTAGCCAGGAACAAAGTATGCTCCCTGAGGATGATCGTATGATTGAAACATGTAGGAGCGTTTTAAGTGTTTTAATGTAGATTTTATATTATTGAAGACTATATATGTGCATTTGTTGGCGTGTAACTTAAATAAACTACAAAATGCCCGGTGGAAAGATAAAGATATTAACATGGCCGTAAGTGTTCTTACGACTGAAAGATAAGGGTGCTGTGTCGTTCTGCGAACACAAATCCTAGTGTTTAAAAGTACGGCACATCAATCTGCTTTCCTTCTTTAAAATTTGTAAACGCTGTGGCGGGTCGAAAATTTTTATTGGCTAGAACCAGGCTCGGATCCGATATATTTGCAAGAAGGAACCAACTTCCAAATGTAAGGTAAGGGTAAAGGTAAAACAGTCCAGTTACAGGCTTGGGGTGGCCCAGAGGGTTCCAGGAAATTAAAGTTCCCAGATTTCGTGACAACAATACAGGTTGTTGGTAGGTTGTCAGCCTTACGCACCGGCCGCCTTTACCCCCAGGAAATGCTCCTGGTACTCATTTCTGTTAGAGGCTGAGTCGACTCCAGGACCATAGTGCGATCGGAAGGATTTTATGCCAACGAAAAATCCACTGACACGAGCTGGGATCGAACAAACGATCTTTCGATTTGTAGCACAGCACCTTAACCACTGTGCTACCGCGGTCAGCTTCCAAATGTAAAACTGAAATATTAAAACACTTCATTTTATGTTATGTGGTAGGTTTTTGATTGTCTTAATTTATATAGTGTACACAAATGACCTTTAATATATAGATTGTTATGAATGTTGAATCTGAGAATTTGAATGTATCTATTTCAATGTACGACGGAGAATGAAAAAGTAAAGGCAAAATACATTTAACGCTTTAATAAAAGTAACTGTGAACAATTTTACATACCATTTTTCTACATAGTCCCCTTGCAACACAATGCATTTGTTATATTTTTCAACTAGTTTCTGTATTCCAGCGGAGAAGAAGCTTTTTGGCTGCGCGATGTTGATGGCCGACCAGAACGACCTTCATCAGTAACACGTGTTCGACCCGATTTAAACCTTTCCACCCACTCATGAACCTTTCGTTGACTCACGGTGCTCTGTCCATACTGAGCCAACATAAGACGGTGAATTTCCACAGGTTTCACTCCTTCTGTCCAAAGAAACCGCACTACACCACCTTGTTCTTCGATGGCGCAATCTTGCAAATGAGCGTCCATGTTTTTGCCCTCGTTGCTGCCACTCGACTGAAGGCAGAGCGCTGTACTGCACATGGTTGAACTCTTCAACAGGCATTGTCAATACTGCGCAATGCGCCAGCCACTCTCTGTCCCGGTTACCGCGTAATTTAAAAATTGCCTTTACTTTTTTATTCACCCTCGTATTTTCCAGTTTATGAGTTCGAGAAACCATTGAAATACTCTTTAGATAAACGGAAGACATGTTTTTACCGCGGTACCACCTGAATACATAGTGTAAAGCACACAACTCACGACATAATTAATAAATTTCCATTTAAAAACATAGCTGAATAAGAGACCTTGAATTTTAATGTTCTCTGAAAGGCAGACAATATAATTAATTATAACAGAAAGAAAGAAAACCTGCTTTTCTGCTCACCATTTATGATTTTACTTTAAAAAGTCACGTGATGGGCTGCTTCCATATTCCTTCTCGTTTTCACAAATGGGACTACCAACAATTTCACTTTAATATTTAAAACCGCGACGTAAGAACCAAGTAATGAATTTCTACCTGCATCAAATTCTCTAAAGATTTTATTAAATTGCTACGGCAGAAATGGCGTTAAAAGTAAAAATTAAGCCTCTAGTACATGTATAAATGTGTGGTAAATTACAGGCTTAATATAGTTTGAAAAAGCTTGTGAAATTAATTAAAAACCTGCAAGAAAGCCATGCATTCGAAAGAGATGCGTGTATTATTCGTGCGCCTGCGAATTTGCCGGTGCAATTTCTTCTTGAAATAAAACGACATTCACATTGCTCCTTCAATTAAAATTTGTATCTCTTTGCGCTTCTATATGCACAGCTGTATGGAATAGATTTTTGTTTTTTTAATTCAGAGGTAAACCGTCATAACTCCAGTCTAGAAACTTTCTATTAATTATTATAACCACGTTTTTAGAACGAATTTTTCTGTGTGTTGCTGAAGTTACTTCCTTTTTTGAAACTCAGTTTCCAGTTTAAATTTTTATTATTATATTACATATAAATTCCATCTAACTGTTCGTAAATGGTGTGTTTTTGAGTCATCACTGTTTCATTTGGATGTCCACCATTATTTGTGGCACATTTTAAGGTGCCAGTCTTTCAGACATATTTCGCAATAACACGCACGTTTCCTGTCTAAATAGTGGGCCAGGTAGCTCAGTCGGTATAGCGACTGACTACGGGCTGGACGATCCAGGTATCGAATCTCGGTGGAGATGAGTTTTTCGCACCTGTCCATACCGCCCGTGGGGCCCACCCAGCCTAGTGTACAATGAGTACCGGGTCTTTCGCGGGTGTAAAGAGTGGCCGGAGCGTGACGCTGGCTTCTCACCCCTTCTAGTGCTGTAGTCAAGAAAGAGTAGAGCTATACCTCTACTGCCCCTATAGGCCGTACGGTCTGTACAGAGCGTCAGTGACTGAATAAGGGGGCAATTTAATTTTACCCTACCTTCTGTCTAAATGAGTTTAATGTTCATGTATGTTGCAAGACTACATCACGCATTTTAACTTTATGTCACAGGTGTGCAAACATATTTCGTCTAAATGTTGCAATGTTCGGATAACTTTATGCTTCAGAACTTTGTATTCAAGCATTATATATTGGGCGGTTTTAAAGCTATACATTAACACATAAAAATTTTGCAATCTCTCTATTTTAAACGTCCATGAAATTGAGAACTGTCTACATTCAATGACTTCATGTGATAATGTCGTGATTAAGGCTGCTCTATGATTTCTCTGTAATCATCTCTAGAACAGAGAGCAGCAAGTAGTACACATTTCTACCACTAGTTGTTGCTGTATCGCTCTCTTCCATGTCATTCTAATAAATCCTGCAGTCATAATCCTCTGCGCTGTTTCTCGGCTGCTTTTGCTGTTGTACCAGGGTGCTGATAAGTCCTTAGCCCGATCAGGAAGGAAAAAAAGCTCGGAAGCATGTCAGTGACGCGTGCAATTTCAATAACATCGAGACGCGAGCTGTCATTAATTTTTTGTCCTGCAAGGCAAGGCGCCGAAAGAAATTCACGCCATTCTGACAGATATGTTAGCTTGTTTCCTTACTGGTAGGGCTAAGAACTTATCAGCAACACCTGTACGTGTAAGTGCGATTCCTCAATCTCAATGAAAAGGCATTTGCCTTAAAATTTGCTTCAAATTTGGAAATGATGCATCGGAAAAGAAGAGAAGAAACCTGAATTTACTGTATGACGCAAAAATTGAAGAACAATTCTGGCGGTATAAAATTCTGCCCTCTCCACTTCTGAAGAAAGCAAGTCAATTCAGGGCGAACAGCAGGAGCATATCGGTCGGCATTTTTATTTGTTTATTATTTTACTATATTTTATTTATTCCCCTCCAGTACAAAAGGGCTAATCAGTTTTATTAGGGAAGGCTTGTAACGTCGCAGGGATCAGGTCAATTAAAGGTAAAGTGCACCCTTGTACAGGCACTGAGGCTCTGTACAGGCTCAGTGTGGCCCAGAGAGTGGATAGAGGTATAGCTCTACTATTTCTTGACCACGGTACTAGAAGGTGTGAGGGGTCAGCGTCAAGCCCCGGCCGTTTTTTATCCCTGGAAAAGACCCGGTACCCATTGTACATGAGGCTGGGTGGGCTCCAGGGCCGGTCTGGACGGGTGCGGAAAAATCTCGCCCCCACCGGGATTCGGTCCCCGAACCATCCAGCCCGTGGTCAGTCGCTATACCGACTGAGCTACCCGGCCAACCTCAGGAACCAAGGGCGGTGAAGATTAAAAGCCATGGCCAAATTACAACTGGTTGTTTTGCTCTGACAGTTTGTCAGTATACACCGCTTAGGCAGCGCAGGAATTTTTGGTCACTATATATATATATATATATACATTACCGGGGACCGCGGCAGCACAGTGGTTAAGGTGCTGCGCCACAAATCGGAACGTCGCTGGTTCGATTCCAAACGATGTCACTGGAATTTTTCATTGACATAACCCTTCCGATCGCACTATGGTTCTAAGGTCGACTCAGCCTCTAACAGAAATGAGTACCAGGAGTATTTCCTGGGGTAAAAGCGGTCGGCGCGTAAGCCTGACAACCTTACCACCATTCTGGGTCATTTTCACGTTATCTGGGAACCTTAACTTCTTTGAACCCTCTGGGCACCTCGTGCCTATAATGGGACTGATTTACTTATATATGTACACTACTGTGACCTTTAACTTTCTTACTTGCCCGGTGTCTCTGTTAGTAATTCGCTGTCGTTCCTGCGAAAAAAAAAAGTCAATTACGAGATTTTGTTTCTAGGGTTTACCTGAAACGTAAGAATAGTCGCTGGCCCTCCTACAAGTTAATTTGAAGAGCCCACTCCTGATTTGCTGCGGGTCGGGTACCTCAGTCGGTATAGCGCTTGACTACGGGCTGGACGTTCCGGGAACGAATCCCGGTGCCGACGAGATATTCCGTCCCTCCAGACCGGCCCTGGGGCCCACCCAGCCTCCTGTCAAATGGTTATCCGCTCTTTCCCGGGGGTAAAGTTCGGCCGGGGTGTGCTGCTGACCACTCACCCCCTTCTAGTTCCGCTGTCATGCAAGAATAGAGCTATACCTCTACCAAATTTCTGGGCCACACCGGGCCTGTAACGGGATCACTTTACCTTTTACTACTTGGTTGCTAATTGCAGGGACAAAATCACAGGACTCTGCATATAATCGGAAGACTTTTACTTCCAAGGGCGGGCCTCGATATCGTAGGGGTTTAGTGACAAGGTACAGTTACGATGTTCCACGGATTGAATCCCGGTGGGTGTGAGATATTGCGGACCCGCCTGTAAAATGGGTACTGGATGTCTTTCCAGAGGGTAAACCTGCGGGGTCAAAGCCTAGACCACGACCCCCTATTTAGGACCTAGGTTTAAAAAAAATTACAGCTCTTTCTCCTTCCCTCTGGACCTTCACTTCCTGTTGTGATGTGAATCCTATTTTATAAATTTGAAGGGATCGAAACGAGCAATAACAAAGTTAAGTGTGTATCTCTATCGCCGTAGTGATGGAACTGCTGGATATGCCTTCGTATGATGTACGATGTATGCACACAAGAAAATTAGTTCAGGATATTATTATTATTATTTCTATCATAACATTGTTCATGTTAAAGCCACTAGTTTAACTCCTTCATTCTCTTCTATCCTTGAAACAACAATGGTGAACTGAGGTTTCTACTCTGTTGACATCTCGCTCTAACCACAAATTTCTCCTCCAATAAGAATCTTTGAAATAGTAACGGATATACAATGATGCTAATATCAAGTCCCGTCATTACACGGCCATAAGTATACTTTTTTAATACTTTAATTGGACTGTTTCCATCCCGCTGTGTACATATGACAAATTTTATTGAATTAAACCGTCTTTACACAACACAATTGATAGTTGTTATTCTACAACTGGTTACATTAGCAACATGTTTCGGCTTTGTTTGGCCATCATCAGGCTTACAATGTAAACCACTGGATACCATCGGTAAAACAACATTATGTACCTTAATTGATATTAATCGTTTAAAATTAAGGTACTAAAATGTAACGCTGCTATTTTCTTCAACAAGCAGTGTCTTACAAAAAAGATTGTTCCAAATTATGTCAGCATCACACAATGTAAACCATGGGATCCTATCGGTACAACATTATGTACCTTAATTGATACTAACCTTAGTAAGCCTGATGATGGCCAAACAAGGCCGAAACATGTTGCTGATTTAACCAGTTGTAGAATAACAACTGTCAATTGTGTTGTGTAAAGACGGTTTAAGTCAATAAAAAAAATTCTTTTAATACGTTCTAAAAGTCAGCCTGATGATGGCCGTGTTGAGTCGAAACATGTGACTGTATTGATACTTTATAAAGTTGCTTTCTATGGCTTTTTGTCTCTTCCTTACTTTATAGTTCAACACAACGGGAAGCAAAATTTTAAAATTAATATTTATTTTCTATATTGAGACACTTCCACATAACTCACATCTCCTACCTTTGAAGTGCCCTTTTTCCACGAGAGGTCCCTTCTAAAATTCTTTATGAACTTATTATTTTCCTTACCAAATTTACTTTCCCAGGCCAATCACATATCGCTACGTGAAATTAATAAATCACAAATAACACTTAGCTGATTCAAATCTGCCCATAATTTTATCTGACAAGCAATAGTAGCTGGTTGTCTTGGTATAAAATGTAGCATAGCCTAACCGTCGGGTTTAGTGACAAAATTATATGAATCACGTTTACTTCGATGATTCGTGTATAATTAGCGTTAGGTACTTAAAATTTACCGAGATGTTAACTAGTTCGTAATGCTCACACAGCTTGTTAGAGCCATTTTAGTCGTGGGCGCAAGTAAAACATGAAGTTATCTTCGTCAGTTTTAGTGAAATTCACTGCACTGTGTTTTGTTTCATATGATAATACGTTACCAACCCCTGTTTTATTTTTTATTCGGCTCTTAATATATGGAAGCTTGTAAATGATCAAATCTTCCTACTCTAAGTGTTTAAAGCAAGATATTTTCAATATTTTCTATTTGAAATAAAACTTCTGTAGTATACAGTCTACTTTTCAAGTGACAGTTGGTTCGAACTCTTTTAATAAATTCGTCTCTGTGTTTTATGTATTCAATTCTTACTCCAAAGGCGTAATTTTCTCAAGTGTATCACATATTCTCTCTTCACACCATGAAATACAAATGACAGGCATACTGTTAGGATCGGCAGATAATTCTCGCAGACACCACGTCCCATTCTCAAGTAACTGCTGATTCCTTCCTGTATAATGCCCGACTCCTAGCAAGGAGCCTGTCAGAGCGTGATCAGCAGAGCGGAAATGACGTCATACGGCAAAAATAATCGATCAATACAACCCATCGTAGGGACGTGAGAGTTGAGGCAAGGTGCCGGAGAGTAAAGTCAGATACTGATTTGAAATGAGTAGGATGGTGTAGGGAAAAATTAGTTGCAGTCGAAATGATGAAGAGCACAGTATATGGAAGGATGAAGATTAAGACAAGTATAGAGATAACATGAGAAATGTTATGGAGATGAATGGGATGGTGAAAGAGAAATAGGAAATTATGTTCAGTAAATGAAGGCTTGAGATGGGCTGGGCATGTGGCGCGTATGGGTGATGAGAGGGGGGTGAATAGAGTCTTGGTGGGGAAACCGGAGGGAAAGAGACCACTGGGGAGACCTAGGCGTAGATCGGTGGATAATATTAGGACGAATCTCTAGGAGGTGGGATCTGGATATATGGACTGGATTGGGCTGGCCCAGGATAGAGACAGTTGGCGGACGCTTGTGAGTGCGGTAATGAACCTTCGGGTTCCGTGAAATGCGGGGATTTCTTGACTAGCTGCAAGTCAGTTAGCTTCTCAAGAAGGACTCTGCACCATGGAGTAAGTAAGTAAGTAAATGATGGCTTTATGTCGGTCCCAGTAGCCGCGCGGTCTAAGGCGTAGGTCTACGGCAGCTTGCCTGCTGAGATTGTGGGTTCGAATCCCATCGGGGACATGGATGTCTGTTCTGAGTTTTATGTGCTGTTGTCAAGTACAGGTCTCTGCGACGCGCTGATCATACGTCCAGAGGAGCCCTACCGACTGTGATACGTCGTTGTGTGTGATCTAGAAACCTCAAGAATGAGGATGTCATGGCCCGCGTTGGGTCGCAGCGCCACAAAACAAAAAACGAGAACTTGATATCGCGATTCTATAGAATGGTCATGTGGCAGTTCGTATTATTGTACAAAGAAAATGTAACGTTTGAATTTTCAGAATGAAGCTAGAAAGAAAGGAATTTCCTCTTCAGTTTTTTTCCCAAACTTGAAATAGCTTGTAATAATAGGGGGAGGGGGAGAACGAGACTGAAATACATAGATTTAAAAAATATATATATAATAAATTTGTAACATTTCGTGTATAATGACACATGAATAACAGATACAGTATAGGTTGCTACTTAAGATATATGTCGTCATTAACTGTATAAAATTGCCCTATGACATTTTTATGACCAATAAGGACTATAAGGCAAGTGGCATATTTTTAAAGAGAGTGGGGCAGCTTTATTTCGAGTTAAGTTCTCCTTTTTGTTTGAAGGTAGGACTGACTGCCTAGAGGAAAACCTTTGGTGTCAATATAATAGATAAGCAGTAAAAACTTAATTCAAATTTTTCACTTTAGTCTGCCGTCTTAATGCAATTATTCTGCTACTGATTCAGACAGAGGATAAAAATTATCACAAAACGGAATGCAAATACAGGGTGAACATAAAGTCTTTCCCTGATTACAAATATTTCTTACAAAAAAAATTACTTTGCGTGGAATACATTTTTTTTTTTTTTTTTTCAAAATGTGACTCAAGAATTCTTTTACAACACATTAGTACACTTCAACGTGTGCTCCTTTTGTTACAGGGAGAACGTGTAATCGATAACCAATTTCTCTCCACTGTGTTCTCCAACATGTCTTCAGTTATTGTAGCAAAAGCGTCTGTTATTATTGTCTTCAAATTTGTAATATCTGGAACTGGTGTCGAAAACACTTTGTCCTTAACATACCCCCATAAAATGAAGTCAAGAGGGGTGATATCCGGAGATCGTGATGGCCAGGGTGACGGACCTTCTCTCCCAGTCCACCTGTTTGGAAATGTTGCATCCAAAAACCAAATGTTACAATAAACACATGACATAAAATTTTAGAAACTAACTTAAGTAATGGTAAAAAAATACGTTTGTATTCAACGTAGTTTTCTTATACTAAACGTTCGTAATCAGGGAAAGACTTTATGCTCACCCTGTATTTTTTTATTTTACATTAATTCTTCTGCTTTTTCTTTCATTCATCCCTATATGTGAAGAATAATTTTTACTGTTATGATTGTTATGATGTTTATGTACACATAAAGTTAGTCGCTTGTTGTGCGCTATTTGCTGCGGGACGTCATTTTTGTAGAGAAAGTGAACTCAAATACGATGGTACTGATAAGTCCTTAGACCGATCAGGAAGAAAAGAAGCTAATGTTTCTGTCAGAATGGTGTGAATTTCCTTCGGCGCCTTGCCTTGCAGGAAAAAACTTGATGACAGCTCGCGTCTCGATATTGTTGAAATCGCGCGCGTCCCTGACATGCTTCCGACCTCGTTTCCTTTCTAGTCAGGCTAAGGACTTATCAGCACCCCGATACTGCTTTCCTACTCAGAATGTGTGAGAACAAGACTCAGAGGAAAATATTCGAAACTAAACAAGAGAAGAGAAAAGAGTAAAAAAGAATTTAGTAACAGAGAAATATGTAAAGCCGATAAAACAGGTACCGCGAGAATGACAAGTTTAGTGAGCATATAAGAAGGAAACATTTAAATTATGAGATTTGTAACGTTAATTCGGGGCTGGGCTAGCTCAGTCGGCATAGTGACCCGACCCCGTATGGGCTGAACGGTCCAGGGATCGAATCCCAATGTGGAGAAAATTCTCCGCTCCTGTCCTGAACGACGTTTGGACCAAAATAGTAAAATGTGTATCGGGTCTCTTTCCCGAGGATAAATCGGCCGGGGCGTGTCGTTGACCGTCAACCCCCGTCTAACACCATCGGGAACTTCATGACCTGTTCTAGAGTGAACAGTATAGCGTTAAACTCAAATTTACAGTAGCAGGGCTTGAACCTTTGTACTGAAATTAACACATAAGATTAAGATCCTTTTAGAATTTGACGTTCAGGTGACCGTGAATCGTGAAAATTTCTTATAATAAAACCAACCAGATGCACTAATTTCTCAAATTTATTTTTGGAATAAAACTATACATTTCGGCCAGTTCCTCTCTCCATCATCAGGAATTCTTCACTGTATACACAGCAATTGTATATGTAATACAGGTCTGCTGACAGCTTGTGAGCAAGTGGTCAGCAAACATGTATGACATATACCATTGCTGTGTGTACAATGAAAAAACTCCTGATGATGGACAAAGAAACTGTCCGAAACATGTAGAGTTTTATTCCAAAAATAAATTTGAGAAATGAGTGCATCTAGTTGGTTTTATTATAAGGATGATTCTCTCGCTAGAGGCCCCAAACTATTGTCTATAAAATATTATGTTATTGAGATAATGACTTGAAAATTTATATACACATACCGAGAACGATGCAAAATAGGACCTGCTCATAATCGATGCTGAAACTGGTCTCCTTTCACATCCAAGCACACTTGAATGCGTTTCTCCAAATTCTGGAATACTTTTCCCAAAGTGTCGAA
>Ga0123357_10013391_pt1 | contig 10645 bp, 6 predicted proteins | sample TergutEmb28metaG_FD_89873 | JGI IMG/M metagenome (GOLD analysis project Ga0123357, IMG submission 89873) | Embiratermes neotenicus P4 segment gut microbial communities from Petit-Saut dam, French Guiana - Emb289 P4 | ecosystem: Host-associated > Arthropoda: Insects > Digestive system > Gut ...
CCTGACAACACAAAACACTCACAACAGACAAACATCCATGCCCCGGTGGGATTCGAACCCACAATCCCAGCAGGCGAGCGGCCGTAGACCTACGCCTTAGACCGCGCGGCCACTGGGACCGGCGCATTGAAGTTGACGGTGGAATTTTCGAACATTTACTACAAACTGTACCAACTCTGTCACTTGAACAATAAATACCGGTACTAGAAACAGTATGTACACGTAATATCTCTTTCTTTTCAACAATTTTGCGGTTGTAGATTCAAAGAGCTCTATCTCGGAAACCGTTCGGAATAGGACACATGTTCATCTAAACATATTTGCTTAGAATGACCGATACTATGACCTTCCAAAATATTAACCTTTCCTCCTGGGACACCCTGTGTATATAGGCATTTATAAAAAAAATTATAAGTTAAACACCACCTGATATGATATTGGGAATCTCTGAGATTATATTTGATACATTTCAGCTGAGCCCCATATATATACCTAAAGATTAAAATCTATACAAAATTAAAACCAAACTGCAAATGCAGGGTTGGAATTGAGTGTAATTGCAGACCAGATAATTTCTGCTCGGCCGTCGTCGTTTAATTAAATACTGTCATAATTACGACCCAATTGTGTTTGCCTTTGCAACGACCTTGGGTTGTCCTTGTTAAGGGACGTACTTGCGAGAAAGGTTTTATTTCTCTACCACACGCAATGCCCGTCTAAGTGATTAACACAACGAAGTTGACCGAGACCTGAATTAACAGATGTCTTTAAAAAGTGTAACGCCCTGCCTCAACAATACAATTGTGCTAATATTTTTTCTTATCAAAAGTTCCTCCCAACGCATTGTAGGGCAAAATACTTTTAGAAATGAAAATGTGCTACACTACAATAAATTTTGCAGGTATAACAAAGGGTACTTGGAAGAATTTAGTAAGTTCGTACACTGAACTAAATTGTGGCGTCAATTAAAGCTAAGGCATATGCTATATGTGTGGTCCAAACTACAGGCTCTATCGCTCCCGCATCAGAAGTGCTCATGGCCGCCATACTGATTTGATTTTTTGAAAGTTACCACTTGTAAGTCTACAGAGGTTCTGGTCTCTAATGTCAGTGTGTTTTTACCTTGTTCATATCACGTCTTTAAGGAAGGAGTAGACAATTAACGAGAAATTTTGGGATAGAGTGTCTTGAGATTAACATTCGGAAACAGGACCGTCGAAAATGGGACCATTCGAACACGGAACTGAGAGGTAGCTGTTATATAGCAACAACCTGCCTATTTCTTATCCAGATTCCTTTTTAGAATACATAAAGCCCTTTCAACTGCAAGACACGAAGTATTAAGATTCTATACAGTGGAATTTTTACGTGAGAGTCTCTCCTTCATAGGGGCTTCTGTAACTGCTGCATAAAAACGCGGTAATAAAATCAACTTTCTTGAATTTTGAGCTGTAGTCATAATTTTACCCATATATTTCGTGTGAATTTGAAGTTTATTCTGAGAAGTACCTAAATTAAATTGGTCAGAACACTATGAATATGTACGTAGAAGGAATTTGGTAAATTTCTGAAAGAAAACACCCTTAGAGATGAATTTTAAATGTCAGTTTCATTACATTCCTTGTATAAGTGGGAATTTACCTTTCGACTTAGGTTGCATAAGTTTTCAGATTCATATATTTAATCTGACAGTTTTTTTCTCGAAATGTGAGTCACGTGATTGTGAATCAGGCCTTAAAGGACTGTTTAATCATTTCCATACTTATTTATTTAAAACAGAACTCCTACTGTTTGTTAATTGCCTTGAAAACTCAAAATATCTTCTGCTCAAAGTAAAAATAAAAATCAATTTCGTTTGTTTCTAAACATAATTTGACGCATGAGCTGCAAGTTCTGGGAAGGAGGCTTTTATTCTAGATACTGAGAACTGGAACACTGAAAGCTATAATAACAATGAATCCACCATTATTTATTTGCTGAAAATAAGGAGAAAGGAAGTAAAGTTTTGACACGGGAAGAAATTAGTTTTATACGGACATTGACATACGTGTATTATATTTTGACAGTATGACATCCTGTCACCTTTACTCCTGCTCAAGAAGACATTGTAAGCCTACATTATATCTTGCATTATTATATCGTCTCTGGCGTTTTCTTCAGACAAAATTTCTGTCAGTTTAGCAAATTTGCCTCCAATCTATTAAACCTCTGAAAGTAATGAAAATATTACGGAGGCGTTATTAAGCGTCTCGCAAATTGAAACCAAACTTTTCGTAACAGGCTTGATTCTAACACAGGCTTAAGCACTCAGTAATAAATGGCAATTTTAAAACTTTCCATTTCAGGTGTGGGTGTTAAACTAACGTCCTAGAAGTTAAGTTCATTACTTAGCTGAGGACAACGAGGATGTTTGTTTAAGTCGAACAAGTAGAGGCAATAGTATATTTCTATAATCCCTTGTGGGTCGACAAAGAATACTGTAAGCTGGAGTGACTAAGACTTCGAATTTTACGAACTATCTTAACTGGATTTAAAATCGTAAGTACTAATATATTTATAGGAGACATGTATCGAAACCATCCTATATTGAAAAAAGAGCTACTGAGAAGGAAATATAACCGCGTATTAAAAAAAACATAGCCTCGATACCAGATTGCGATTGGGTGACCAAGAGAGAGGTCAGTTTCCCTGTCCCATAACAAAATTTGCAAAAACTTGTTTGTTCAAACACTTTCGATCTGTAAAATTTAGCCATATTCTTCTGATATTCACAGCGAGTTTCTCTTAGGAATCTGAAAGATACTTGCGGCTCAAAAATCGTATATTCTGCAGTGTAGCTATCCTGAACTTAAAATTGAAATTCCCTTAAATTCACAAGCTATACTTCTCTACGTCAAATTGACACGTACATTTTCTTTCCGCTAAAACCAGGCTACGTTCGTCATTTCAAAAGTTCTGCACACTGTATGTTTTCTCTTAAAAAATGAATTTATTTTACAAAATACATTTACAGGCCCTCAATGTACTATCCATTGTGTTTTATCACAGCGGTCCAACGTTTGGGCAAGTCTTGTATTCCTGTCAGGACGCCTTCGTTGTTGATGCGTCTGATTACTCGGGACACCTCATTAGACACCTCCTTAATGCTTCTGAAGCGTTTCCCACAGAGTGGTTTCTTCAATTTTGGGAATAAGTCAAAGTCTGGTGGGCTCATGTCAGGACTGTACGGCAGGTGGGAAAGCACTTGCCATCCATACTTTTCCAAAATTTCCGATACTGCAACTGTGCCATGAGACCGCGCATTATCGTGCAAAATGAGGACACCGGCTGCGAACATGGCGGCACTTTTCTGGCGAATCTTTGGAAGCAAAACGTCTTGCAGAAACTTTTTGTAGTATGCTGCTGTTCCAGTGGACCCCGGAAGCACTCCTTATGCTGCTATTACGCCATTATTGTCATAAGTCATAACCATTATGAGCTTAAATTTCGATTGTTGGCGACGACATTTTTTCGGGCGAAGAGAAGTTGCATGCTTCCACTGAGAGGAATGAGGTTTCAGTTGTGGTTCAAAATCTCGTATCCATGTTTCATCTATGGCAACAATTCTGTTCAAGAACTGCTCACCTTCTGCCTCGTAGCGCCGCAGCAGTTCTTCTGCGACCCTCTTGCGAGCTGCTTTCTGTTCTTCGCTCAGCTGATGCGGAACCCACTTTGCAGCGACTTTTCTCTTCAGTTTTGAGTCACGATTCTGAAAACAGAAGCGGTTGACATGCTTGCTTCATGCACAGTTTCTTCACACGATTTGCGTCGATCTTCTTCCAACAGAGTGCTGAAGATTACCGCAGGTGAGTCGTCCGTTGCGTTACTGGTCGGCTCGCTGCTTGGGTTGTCTTGGATGCTTACCCGACCTTCACGGAAACGAGATGCCCACCGCGACACCGTGCTACGATCCACTGCACTATCCCAGCAAACTTCATGTAAAGCATTATCAATTTCCGTTAGGTTATTTCCTCGCAAAGTTTCAATTTTAGTGTATGATCGCTGGTCACTGCACGAGATCTGACTCCAGTCAGTTTCTTCTTCCATTTCAAGGCTCCGGTTTGCAAAGCATGGACCACGTAGCCTGTCAATACGTCCACAGAGTTCTTTACTGAAGTCTGGCTCACAACTGTCGCGAAAATCAGGACTGCATCATCCTACTGGCTGCGCAAGTGCAGTGTGCAGAACTTTTGGAATGACCTACGTATTTGAACATTAAGGTTAGAAAGACGCACAATTCGGTTTTAACCCTTTGGCGCCGGAATTATTTTTTTAAATTTTAGCACACCTGTAAATAAAATAGGAACCAAATACATTAGAATTATGAAACAAACTGCATTTTGAAGAGAAAAAAAAACGGAGAGTATATGCCATGTTTAAAATATTCAGCATCTATATTTGTTGAATAACGTTTAGAGGTTAGCGGTGCGGTACGACCACTATAGTGATCGTTAGGTGTCAAAGGGTTCATTTGCCTTAAATTTAAAGTATATTGTGCTACTAATACGAATTGTATTCTGTTGTTAAGCCTTTCGCGAATTTTCCAACGTTTCGCTGAGGGTGTTTGTTTCATACCAGGGATATATGGATTAGATTTCACCAGTGAGGACTGTGCAGAATACTTTGAGAAAATTTGGTCAGTTCATAGTAGAAGGATATCTTTCTTTGCTTCACAAATTACAGAACTCGATAGCATATTTTTAGAGAACGTGAAATTCAGGTGTGAAGGGAAGAGAGAATTCGCAAAAAGTTGTTGACTTGCTGTCGCTGTAGGCTTATGTCTGACACTGAAAGCCATTACATGTCTTTCATTATCGAAGACATTCACAAAACCCTGGGCTACATCCACACATACACCGGAAGATGTTTACCAGGAGAAAACGAACATGTTTTGAACAAAGCATAAAGAGTCTCAAGAGTGCTAAACTTTGTAATCAAGTAACGTTTACTGCTAGACAAAAATGGCCGACAACACAACCCTTTATGTAAAGATTATTGAATCGAAAACAATAGAGAATCCTACTGCGGCTTTTCAACATCGAAGTCATCTTCAGGATGTATCACAAAGTTAGCCTATATAAAAAGAACACGTGCAAATCGCTGGACGAACGCAAATTAAATGCTAATTTGGGATTTCAATTTTATTCACTTTCTTAAAGTATACCACTTTCAGCTTAACTATTACAATGTCAAAATATTTACAATTCTAGGTATTAAATTTACATTGTCATGGTGAACGCAATTTTAATATCATTTATTTTAAATATTTTAATATTTCAGTCATTAGTTTGCAAAATTACTTACTTTACGACAACGTATGAAATTAACATGTCAATATCGTATTTAATACGTGTTAATTCAATAGATTATACTTATCCTCCTCAGGTATTTCTCTAACACAGCCCGAAGATGACTCAAAATTGAGACGCCGATACACGATGCAGTAGCAATGTAATTCAGCAGTCTTTAAATAAATAGTTGTGTTGTTGATCATTGTTGTCTACTAGTTTACTTATACACACGGCTGGATATCCCACATTAACATCAATAGCTTTATTAATTCCAGTATAATTTCTTATAAATGCACTTAGTGCAATCTCGTTAGTAAGGCCCACAGTCCTGATCGCCGGAGAACATACTTATTTTGGAGCCGGAGTTAAGTGCGCAGTGTAGTCTGCAGAAGATCTGAGATTTAAATAGCCGTCGTTACTTCGCGTGTTTTTGGCCGACGACTGCAGTGGACGCTCAGATGTCTCAGCATCACACTGCGCGTCGTCTATAGTCGACTTTCGCCACCAAATAGTTAAAACATTCAGAGGCAGAAGTCGATGCACTAATTATTTGAGCTAAGCTGTGCGTATTGACCCCATTCGTCCAATGGATATGCACGAACACCAGGACGCCCAGCCCTATCGTGAGAAGTGCAAAGTGACAGGACAGGTGAAATTAGGGTCGCCACTTGAATGGGAGATCGTTGTCGACTGCGAAGTACCATAAGCGGTGTGTACCTCAGATCCATCCTTCTCTAATTGTACTGCTACGTAAATATCGTGGGATTTAAGTAGCAGATTTTTACGTATAACTGTGGCATACAGCCCTCTATTACTTCCCAGTAGATAGCCTAACGTCACAAATTTCAGAAAAGAATGTGGGTATATATTGGCAGGATCTTGTGCCTTGTGCACAGTGTGTGAGTAGCGGTTCTGTTTTCTGGAGTGCCTTTCCTAGCGGAGACGCTGGCAGTTTCTCGGCACGGACTGCATGCCATACATTAAATTAGCCTGATCATCCGCAAATCTTGCAACTGCAAGCATGCATGGTAGGCGAAAATTAGACCTAACTCACTCACTCTGTTCTTCATCAGTCAAGATATATTTTACATTAACGTAACTCCGCCCTCAGTATATACATTTGCACATTGACACGACACCGACTGTGGAGGGGTGGGGGTGGGGTGAATAAGATGTAGATTTATGTGGAGGTTGAAAGCAGGCGCGTCTACTGTTGGGGGCAGACGACGTCTGTCTGGTAGGCGTCAAGCTGCTGTGGCGTCTACGTGAGCAGCTTTCATGAGCCCAAGCAATCATTTTACTTTCCTCGCTTAGCCCTTCTCCAGAACATCACAACGATGCGAATGATTTCAGTAGCTGTATAAGTCAGTAGTTTTCTGTTCACTGTCGTGGCAACGTACAGGGTTATGCTCTAATAACTCTTACATTATTTTTCCAGAAACTCTCAAGTCGCACGATGTGTGAGTTAGGGTAACATCATGCGCACAACGTGGATAACTGCTTCATACATAGGGATAAAAATTAGTCCCTTTCAGCTTCACGAATAAGTGGAGAGAAGTTTTTTGATGTTTTGCTCACCGTGCATCTCAGTATAATCTTAGTAATTAACCAACTTGATGCACAAAATCTTGTTTAATAAACTTATTATAAAACAAGATTTTGTGCATCAAGTTGGTTAATTACTAAGACTCGAGAGAAGTTGTTTATCTCAAATTAATTCCCAACGTTGGTGCTAGATGGAAGTGAGTGGTCAATATCACGCTCAAGCTACATTTACCTCGGGAAGAGATACCTATATCCATCGAATAGGAGGCTAGGTGGACCCAAGACCCGTTCTGGACAATCTGGAGAAGTGAACAGTCTCTTTCCCCTACCGACATTTTAACCCCGGACCCTTCAAACCACAGCCTACATACTGCGCAGACTATGCCATGCCCCCTTTCGTACTTGCAGCTACACATTCCTTCCGCAAAATTGTCTAATATGTGACCTGGTTTTTCACAGTAGCGCCGACGATTCGTACTGCCGTATTTTCTGTTGACGTTGCATGGTCGATTAGATAGTCAGCACCCGCTCGAAAGAAAATAATCTCTCCAACTTCAGAGCAGAAAATAAGGCACTCTGTTCCTAATAAACGTCAGTAATCACCTTCCAGAATAAACGGTGCCATAACCCAGATGTTCAAAATATACATATTTAGCCCACTACTTCGTAATTGACATTCGTAATCGAAATATCCTTGGCTCTAAATATATGAGTTCCTTACTAGAAAGAAATTCTTGATGTTCTCAAGGTCATGTTTAGGTTAGGTTACGTTAGGTTAGGTAGGGTCATCCCTCGTGAGACGTAACACATTGTCTTTCTTTGTCTGCCTGGCTCATGAATTTTAGGCTTATTTTGAGACTTGAGAAAGAATGCCTAATGCTGCTGTCAGTTCCATCTATAATCTAGTATCAGCGACTGAAGTTTTTGTCTATTTCCATAAAACTTGTGCAGTATTTCTTTACGAAGACTTCCTGGGCAAACTTGAGTTTCATGAAACCGGCGCAGCGAAGAACATACCTTCGGTAAGAGCGTAAATGAATTTCTACCCTTATTTTCCCAATTCATTTTCCGATTTGGGTAATATATTTGCACACAATGCATTCGAGTTTTGTCATTTTCGTGAGAATTGGCCCAGTAAAGGCCGTAATTCTCTTATGGGCATAAGTGAAGTTAAATTTGTATGTGAATCGTGAAAACGTGTGGCATTTTGACAGTTAGGACACTTTCATATCGTCCGTGCACTACGTCACGGCGTACTAAACATGTTGCATTCTTGCTCTTGTTTGTTGTCACACATTGCACGAAATGAAGAAAAATATATTCGCCTAGTTAATAACACAAACACGCGCAGCACACAAGTCTCCAAGCAGGATGCTGTAGCGGTGGTGCTATAAGAATTGTAGTCGTGGGGTTCGTGATTCGAGGTTTGGCCGGGGTACCAGGATGCCACTTGAAGGTTTTGGGGGTTTTAGTTATTTTACACAGCCCATCAAGCTAAATACCAGAATAGCACTTTCATAGGGCAAACATAGTTTCCTTCCAAGCGCTTTTCATTTCGTCAATCATCAGTGATCCTGAGATGATCTATGGAATTAAACATATTTTTCTTCTAATAAACCACAAACAACACAAAATATTTGAGCTGTTGTTCCCACTCAAAACCTTATTCTGTGTCCACAGAACAGAAGACTTCTTCAAACCTCAACCATAGCTCAGTCGATTAAGGATTTACGCGCTTCTCATCGTCCATGAAGTGCTAATACTGTGTTAACCTCAGGCTGATAATATAGTGAGTTACTTCTAGTCACGTCATATTTGTACAAAATTCTTCTTCTTATTTTTATTATTCTATCCGCCCCTAAATGTCTCAAGTTGTCTTCTTCCTTCCAAATTGCTCAACATAGTTCACAACTGTGTCAGTCCTCTCAACCTCACTTACCCTCACTTGACAGCAGTAACAACGTTTCCTGCACGTAAGCGATGAGTCCTCCTGTGAAATTCTCTGACTCTTTTTATGTACTGTAAACTTTTTTGTATCATGAACGCTGATGTTGAGGGCAAAATGGAACACGTGCGGCTTAATGTGCGTCTGCGGATGTTTCCGCGGAATACACATATGCATATATATATGAACATAATCAGCGGGAACCGTCATAAATAAGCATAAAATTTTCACTGTTTTTCAACTGGATTATTAGTATATTTATGTTTCAGTTAGCTGCAGTGTTAACACCGTCCTGTCGTTCTTAAAGGGTGTGTTTAAACAACGCTGTAAATGTAATTTCGGAAGTTGATCAAGCGACTGGCATGCAGAGATGACAAGCCACTTACGTGTTAGAATTCCATCTCCAACTTCTCTGGTTTCGTTTCGCTCTTTAGTTGTATCTGTATGTGTGTGAGGCGACAGACTGATAGCTTAACAGAACGTGATAGCCACGATAAGAAAGACAATTATGATGACGATGGTGGTGATCAACATAATATTTCATTTCAATTTATTAACCTGCAGGCTACAATCACAAGTGCCTATTATAAAGCCAGCAAAAAGACACAAAACACAAAAACGGTACAAATACATAGAAATAAGGCACAAAAAGAAACAAAAATAGTGCGGTAGGAAAAGCAGCGTAAAAATTCTAGGGCAAAAGCCCTAAACCCCGATAAAAGCATGGATAATTTGACATAAAAATGTCGCGGGCTAGAGAAGAATTTGTTGTAAAGAAGTAACAGCTTTCCTAAAGGTGTCTACGTCTTTGCACTCTTGGTTAGCAGCCGAAACGCATCAAGTGTACGGAGGGTTTACAAATAAGAGTAAACAAGCGTTTTATTTTTTTTAACATTCGTACCGTGCATCACCACCGATTTAATCACACACCGATGTACCATAATTGACTATTTCAACAAAGTGTAACTTTGGTAAGCACGGATAATGAGCTCACTGAAGATGGTGTAACTGCACCGAAACATATCAGAGCTGTTTTAATATATGTTTTATTATTGTTTTTAAGACAATCACTTGAACATTCGTTGGTGAGTAAAAACTTTGATAAGAGTTTTCTGTAATTAAAATGGAGGACTCAGAAATCAATAACATCCAAAGCAGAAGGACAACGTTACAAATAATAATGACAATGATGATAATAACAGTGATAACACAAAGGGCAAAGTTTTCCCTTTCCGCGCCGTGAAAGCATATAGATCAGTACAGTTACAGTTCCATTCATTCTTAAATTCGCCTGTAGATGGAGGTGAATGTTTCAATTCACGCCCCGTCCGCTCTACCACCGGGATAGGAGGCTGGCTTGTGCCAACAGCCAGTGTGAACGTAAAGTCTCTTGCTTCTACCGGGTTTCATACCACAGACCCTCTGGCCTCTAGCATAGTTTCTGTACCAACTGAATTACTCGAATTCCAAGAGCAACAATAATCTATGGTGTGCTGAACGAAGTTATCGGCATCCCAGTTTATACGGCGTGCAACTCTAAAATTAAGGTGTATGATAAAGTGGACAGGATGTGGAAGGAAGTGGAAGGAGCATAATTTAAATTCCTGTTTCGAAATTTGCCTGGAGGGACTAAGGAAGACATCAATGTTTTCGGTTATGACAGCCGGTTTTCTTTTCGAAATTTGAAAGCAGCCCCCCCCCCCCCCCCCCCCCCCCTCAAAAAAAAAACCTCTCCCACCCACCCCACCGCGTAAAAAAAAAAAAAAAATAAAAAAAAAAAAATAAAAATTTTATTTTTTTTTTTTTTTTTAAAAATTACTAAAGG
>Ga0123357_10013394_pt1 | contig 10644 bp, 4 predicted proteins | sample TergutEmb28metaG_FD_89873 | JGI IMG/M metagenome (GOLD analysis project Ga0123357, IMG submission 89873) | Embiratermes neotenicus P4 segment gut microbial communities from Petit-Saut dam, French Guiana - Emb289 P4 | ecosystem: Host-associated > Arthropoda: Insects > Digestive system > Gut ...
ATAAAATATATTCTTTCGACTACTTTTGAAATCCAATCAAATAAAGTTTTCGATTATCATAAATATCTCTCACATTTTATTCTGTAGAGGCACGCACCAATTTTTAATGTGAAAGGTGTATACCTGTAAACTTTTATCTGTTTGTTCTTTCTGTATTCCATACATGACAGATACGTTTTATCGCAATGTGGTAAACACATCGGCCTTATCTTCACACTTAAAAGCTTACAGTTACCAGAGCAACGAACAGGATCGATGTTGCCATGACAGTAATATCTTATTTAAATGATAAAGATGGCCAACTTTCTCAAATAAAGTAGGCACGTTTACACGGCTTTCCGAAAAAAACATTTTAGGATTCTTGAACATCACCATTTGAACACTGGAACAAAATTACAATTTTCCAGAAGCATATCAACTAGTAACACCCACACACATCTTCTCTCGTTCTTCACGCGTCAAGGCAGAAATTAGTATTGTCATAATCAACATTATGCAGTGTTTCCCAACCTATTTTTCCATGCAGAAACTCCTAAAATAGTTTCCCCGATCTCGGGGAACCGCATCCTATGACAGCATCTACAGACCACAAAAAGGTGACAGCGGGGGGCACACTTCAATTATTGCCGAACTGTTTTCAAGAACGTGTATTTCTAGAGCTACTATATATGTAATATACATATATAAGGCAGCTTACATTGCTCACCTTTCTGTTACCACCGGTGAGGCAGCTCTGTAACAGCGCGAAGCGAACACAGGCACAGTATAACTCGACGTAACATTAAACACTAACTGTCCAAAACAAAACAGAGGCAGTAGAAACGACTCGAGTATTGCCAAATGCCGGATAAAAATTCCGGCGGTGTTTCGAGGAATATTTGGCAATTTTGTGGTAACAAAAAGTTTTTATTTCTTTCTTTTAACATTTCTCGCGGTAAACCTAGCGATGATCCGCGCAACCATGTTTGGGGAACACTCCATTATGCCTTCGGAAATGGATTTGCAGAATCGCCACTCTGAGACAAAGCTCTCTACGAAAGTGACTCATCCGCTTAAATGATGCAAATTAAAAAAAAAAAAAAAGCTTAATCTTCGTTCTTCCAGCAGCACGCGTGTTGTAAAATTTATTTAAGACTCTTAACAGCTTTTGTAGATACGAGTCCATATGAAAATGACTTTAGCAACTACACTTACTTTCTACTAGGAGTTCAGTTGACTGGCATCTCATAGCTCACGTCCGATAGATCAAAGTTTGTTCAGTACTCAGGGACTTTGCTCAACGAGGCACGTCTGCCTATCTGTCTGGTTGTCTGTCCATTTACTGACAGACAGAACTATGGGAATCAAAACGAATAAGTTACAAAATGTCCACAGCGAGTAACACCTCTGGACCTTTCGCTCTGTTTATGCCGTACTTTTTTAATTCGTGTTTGTTTTAAAGAAAATGCTGACGCTGCTTTATCTGCAATATGTTCACCTCAACTTCTTCTTCGGGCTCAGCTTTTACACGACAGAGACCATAGCCTGTCCCAGTTATGAGGGCAGATCACTACGAGACATCACAAATGTAGGTATGCCTTCGTGTGAAGTGTCTGTCATTTTTTTTATTTTAACCATAATCGACACGTGTCTCCAAATTTCATAAGCATCCCAAATATGACACTTCATGATATTCAGTCCATCGGAAGTCGCGCTGTTCCATGCGAACAGACGGATGGACGAACATGACACAGCTAACAGTCGTTCACGCAACGACTTTGCAAAGGCCCATAAAAATTTGCACATTATATCTTAAAACTTTGAGCTGGCTACCGTATTTATATAATAATATCCCTGTTTTTAATATAGGGTTTATATAGAGTTTTCAAATAACTTTGTATTGTTTGTACACATTAGATAGAATTTCACAAGTTTTATACAATTATGTAAGGGAATGAGATTTCGGAACGACTGCTGAATCGGGGGACAAATATGGCGGAGAGAGGCGCCGTCATCCGTGTTAAGGCTACGTGGGTGTTCTGAGACGAAGAGGAAAACATGGCGTCAGTAACGCAGCGACGGATGACTGCGCGTGCATTCCTGAGTAGCGAGATGCCGCTGCCTCCCGGGATGAAGCCATGTAGTTTAGGATGATGAGCGTACCAGGTCATACGACGACCGCACGAGTTACACTGCAACTTACTGAGAATTAATCCGACGTCCTTAAGGAATTGTATACCGATACTGCGATCACTGAATAAGGACGTCAGGAAAAGTTTATTCGCATCACCGGGACATCCAAGCGAATCTCGCCTAAAAGATGTTGTAGGGACGTAAGGCAACTCGCGTACTGCATCCTGATAAACTTTTATGATATTTGTGATCCGTTGGACCATATTGAAAGCAAGTAAATGCCTCACAGGAATACACACACAAACAACAGCGTGAAACTACAATGGCGAACACCGTATGAAAGACGCTTGTTAGTGTAGCCTAGTGGGAAAGAGGCGGGAAAACCTCGACCCCACTATAGCAAGAGTTATATAAAAAGTGAAGTAGATAGACCATGTCATCATTGTGAAAATATTAGTAATAAATTTATTACTGGACATGACCTGAAACCAAATCTAACCTCTGTCCCAGGAGTAGTGACAGTTTTGGGGTAGGCTTGTTAAGCAGTGGGAAAGCGGCGGTAAACCCTCGAACCCTCTATAGCAAATAATAGTTTCTACGTAATATCACGAGTGAGGAAGGAATAGTAATAAATTTTATGATAGAAATATCCAAAAACCATATCTAACCTCTGTCTCAGAAGTTGTAAGATGTTTGGGGTAGCGTGTTGTATCCGTGGAGTTTTGTGGGAACCGTGTCGTAAGGTACATCGTAGCGACCACAGCAACATGTGTCAGCCTGCTACACATATGGCCCCCGATCCTGCGGTTATACCGAGATTTCTCTCTCGAAGATTATATGGAATACTGTACAGTTTCTTTCACATGCTCTTGTACATAGGTCTGATGATGGCCCGTAAATAGGCCGAAACCAGTTACCCTGGAAGTTTGTGTTGTGTCAGACGGGATGTAAATACGCCGAAACCAGTTACTTTGGAAGTTTGTGTTGTGTCAGACGGGATACTGAAACAAACCGCTCTCTCAGTGTAGCCTAACGCAATCACAACGTCTTTGGTGAACGAGTGTGATATCATTTTACAGAACGTTATGCTCTGTTTTTTTTATTCTTGTGCATTTCGCGTAAACGGCCCACCTGTCAGGTAAATAGCAAGAGTACCTTAAATATACGCATGTCTTCATGGAAAATTCTTTTTATTTCCTTGCGACATCAACAAGAGTTGGGATTTGTCGACAAGTTTTAGTAAAATTCCCCAATATAAGATGTCACAAAAATCTTCCAGGTGGCAGCCGTGATCTTTTGTGCGGATAGACAGTTGGACGAATGGCGTGACAAGGCCAACAGTCGCTTTTCGCACCGCCTGCGCCAAAACCTAAAATCACGGAGCGGGATATTTTCTTAAAACCCTAAATGAACGGTATAATGATATTTCCCGTTGTATCTTGGTTGCGTGACGCACACAAAATTGTACGGTGGAACGAAAAGCAGTGTCATTCAGTTCTGACCCTACGTTTACATACTTTATTGTTTTATATTCCCAAAATGTGAAAATTACAAACGTTCAGCATTATTTAATACATTTTATTACATAAAATTTCAGTAACACCTGCCAGTTGGCACTTCTATTAGCCCTAACACAATATCTCTCAACACCATAGTGATGATCAGGGACTGGAAAGGTAACTGCGCGACTTCCGATGAGAGTTTCCGAAATTAATTAGCTTAAAGCTTATTGCAAAAGAAAGAAACACATACATAGAAAATGAGAGCTCAACAAGGTCACTGTTGGTACAGGACCAGATATACTGACTAAAAATATAATTTCATCTTATACGAGTGGTAATAATACGCTTAATGTGAAAGAAACTGAAAATAAACACTCTGCAAATTCCTACAAACGGAACCATTAAATACACGTACTCTCCACACAGAAAAATGAGGATATAGGAATAAAAACGCATATTACTAACAAAACAACAAGCAATCTCTGGTGGTTTAAGCCCAAATATTCAGCACTGCTAATAAAAACAGGGATTTGTTACGATCCTAAACCACTTCTTTCTTACTTCCACCTTCAAAACGTAAGATCCCTAAGATCAAGATGAATGTCAGCTTCTCATCTTCTCCTCTGTAGCGAATCTCTAATAAAAATGATAACAATGTCAATGCAGTAATTCTCTGCCTCTCGCAACCCTCGTCGGAACAAACTTTAAAATATTTGCAAATAATAATATACCACGAAACATCCACTACACACACACGTATTATATATTATTATTTTATATGTACGCCTGTGTTATCCGATTGTATTTTCAAAATCGATGTTACATTCAAAACATTTGGTTGTTTTCTACGCATAACATTGCCTACAATCTCAACAGGGCGTCTAAGTTGAGCAGCAATGTATGTCGTGTTCCATCACCTACAGAGTTTTCATTATATGACGCTTCGTAAGTCCGGCGTGAAAACTCGACAAGGCTAAGCCTGCTCGCTTTTACAGCTATTTTCGCAGTGTCATAATTTGAAACGTCCATAATTTCATATATGTGGAAGTTGCCACATTCAAACCCTGTCCTAACTTCTTTTTAGATAGGACAAATAATGGCGAAGACTGATACAAATAAAAGAGAAGAATGAAATTATAGACAATGTTATTCTGATATTACAAGAGTCTGACAAAGAATAAGTCTTATTTTGCAAAAACATGTTGTTACAAACTTTGTAACTAACCAACTTAATGCACAAAATTCTTATTTCATAATAAGTTTATTATATTCCTCTACATGTTTCGAGCACTGTGTTCTCATCATCTTGAGGTCAAAATTGTATTATACAGCATATGATATCATCACACTTTGTAGGTGGCCGTCCGGTGCACAGGTGCACGGGATGGCCACCTACAGAATGTGATGATAACAGATGCTGTATAATATAAATCTGACCTCCTGATGATGGGCACATAGTGCTCGGAACATGTAGAGGCACATAATAAACTTCTTATAAAACAAGAATTTGTGCATTAAGTTGGTCAATTACGATTACAAGATTATACTCAGATGCACGGTCAACAAAACATCAAAAAATTTTGTCTGCCACAAAGCTTATGAAGATGGTGTTATGTATGTTGAAGCAGTCTGCTGTTTCTAGACTTCATCCGTCGTCGAATCACAATTAAAAATTAATTGCAGCACCATCTTTCGCAAGCACGCTCTGCTTCAGCCTTCTGGTTTTGAATTGAACCTTTCAGTTAGTCCCTTTAAATCGAGCTGCTGTTAGTCACAGGGCACCCTTGTGCTTTTAATTGCTTACAATTCGACGACGGATAAAGTACTTACTAAGAAGACAGTCACGGCTTACTTGTCGCTAAAACTTAACAGTTGTAGCCACCTTCACAATATTCCATTCTTACTTAACAGTCTCGGACACAGCTTCCCGCTTTGCCTAAAACATTACTGCAAATTATTTTCCGAAATTATTTAATTACTACCACCCCATCGAACTGAATAATTTAAGTCGTTCAAAATAGATCCTTTCACGGATATTTTTGGTTACTGTCACATGAGAACGCTGAAGAAGAACAATTCAGGGCCGTGGATATTCCAATTAATAATAAATTTACACATTTATTTATACAGTCCTAAATTTACAGTATCCACGTACTCAGATAAAGAAATGTCCGGCAATTGAAACAAAGACTAAAATAAATCACAAGCAGTACTTGACACAAAAGTGCCGAATTATGGTTTATTAAATCAACAGGCGAAACTATAGCAGCACTGTCACTTTCTGCACAAGACATGAAAACTGGTTCTTAAAATTTACAATTCGTGCACACAAACAGACTTAGCAGCAAAAGGAAATTACAGGAACTGAACGCATTTGCCACTAATAATTCAGTTTTGCCAATTTATCCTCCCACCAAAACTCATCTGGTTCAGGTTTGCCAACAACATGTGTAATAACAAGAACCACAATAATTGCCACAAACACAGAAGAAGCATAAATTCCAAAAATTAAAATATTTTCTGATGCTTTCTCATTTTCTGAAACAGATACAGTCGTACTGGCACTGTTATGTTCCCAAATATTGCTTTTTTCCGTTCCTAAAGTTCCTTTTCTCGAACAATTTAATGTGACAGTCATAGTTTCATTAATACCCTGAAAAAAGGAACATTCATACATATATGCACAGCCTGTAAGATTTATTAATGCTCCCGAAGTGTTCAACACGTTCACGGAATTGGCATCAAAAATGGATAAACCATTTTCCTTCAACACTGAAAGTTCCACTTCGCATAATATAATCGAAGTAAGGTTAAAAGGAAAATACTCTCCAAAATTGAAAGAATGTTTTGCATTATTTGATAAATTCAAACCTTTTATCTCGGAGACACAGATCCCTTCTGCCGTAACTCTTTCATTCTGCGGCAAAATATTGTGAAACACTGATAAACTAATGTTGCTAACATTGTTACTGGACACATTCAAGTATTTCAAGGTCTCAAGTCCTACAAATGCTTCATCATTAATTCCAGAAGTGTTGTTTTCGGTTGAAAAAAGATTACGTTCTTCCTGCAAGTTATCAAAACTCCTTGAACGAAGACTCTGCGAACAGTTCCTTGAAAATTTTAAACTGCCAAGTCTCTCGGTTCCGTTTCGTAACACATCTATGTAAAATAGTTCACTCTCTTTATAAGAAGCCGATGCATTATTATCGAAAATGTCGTTGCTAGACAACAAAAATGTTTCAAGTTTTTTTGTGCTATGAAACATTGTTCCTTCAATTTTCTTTATCCTGTTTCCTGACAGATCTACATAGGAAAGTGTTTTCTGGTTCCGAAAGATGTCTAGATGAATTTCAGTTAATCTGTTGTTCGCCAAGCTCAGCCACTCAAGAACAGAACTGTTGTGAAGCGTGTCCGGTTGAATGGAAGATATCATGTTATTTGATAAATCCAAGTGTCGAAGATGGTGGAGTAGACGTAAGGTGTCTGGAAGTATTTCAGTTAATCTGTTGTTCGCCAAGCTCAGCCACTTAAGAACAGAATTGTTGTGAAGCGTGCCCGGTTGAATGGAAGATATCATGTTATTTGATAAATCCAAGTGCAAAAGACTTTCGAGTAAATGGAAGGTGTGTGAGCAGAATTCAGTTAGTCTGTTGCTTCTCAGACGTAGGAACGTCATCCTCGGTGTAAATTCAAAAGCTTCACATTCAATCGAAGATATGTTATTTCTTGAGAGATCTAGATTCTCGAGAACCAAAAATCCACTAAATGTAAATTTTGTGATGTTCAAAATGTTGTTGCCAGAAAGGTTAAAAAACTGCAAGGAAAAAACCTTCCATGTACCGAGAGTATCCAGACTTACATTCAATTTATTTCCAGAGAAGTCGAAAATCTTTAACCCATCTTCAAATTTCCATTCCCATGTCTTATTAATTCTATCTATTTTCAGATCTTTGCATACGGCCACTGTCTTATTTGAACACTGACACACAACGGGGCATTTTATCTTTTCTTCCTTCATTTGATATACTGGCAAATGTAAGAACACAAACAAAATCACCATCAACATCATAATGAATTACGATTCAAACCACTTTCATACTGATGACGTTTCTTTACTAAGTTATATTTGTCATCCGCTATGCTATAACTTTAGTACCACACACTTCGCCGTCAGATAAGACTATCACACTCCTGCAAGATTAGAGTTCTTTAAATATTCTTAAAACAAGTTTTTCAATGCACGTCATGTGTATCTCGTTGTCACAGAATGTATTATTTTACGTTAAACACTTCGGCACAGGATGACAAGTGATTAATATATTCGTACTTATATTTAACTCCACCCACTGCATGTCCTGCCATGCCTAAAAACTACGTTTTCCAAAGTACTGTGAAGTGTTTTAGCTTTTGTTTAGTGTCGGCGAGGAACATACTATCTAATCTCAAGGTTCGGTTCCCCCCTCACAACCATACCGATGGACACTCAGACTCGGAAGAAAAGTGAAACACCACCCTAGTGTGGACTCCAGAAATTACCCGCACTTAAAGTAACGCAATGTTTCGCAGCCATTTTCAAACAAACCGCTGTGTGTGTCTGTCTACAAGGTAATTATTAACATTTTGAAAGCACTGTAATGCAGACTGAGCACATACTACGAGGCATATTGACATTCTCTGTGCATTATATTGGTGACTGTACACACACCAGGAGGTAATTATTGGCATTTTGTGTGCATTACAGTGCTGGCTGTGCACAAAATAGGAGGTAATTATTGGCATTCTGTGTGCATTACAGTGTGACTGTGCACAAAATAGGAGGTAATTATTGGCATTCTGTGTGCATTACAGTGTGACTATGCACAAAATAGGAGGTAATTATTGGCATTCCGTGTGCATTACTCGTACAGTGTGACTGTGCTCACACTAGGAGGTCATTATTGGCACTGTGTGTGTGCATTGGAATGCTGTGTACACACTAAGACCTAATTCCTGACATTTTGTGTGCAGTGGAGTGGTGACTGTGCACACACTACGAGGTAATTACTGACATTCTGTATGCATTTGAATGGTTACAATGCACACACTACAAGTTAACTACTGACACTCTGTGTGCACTGGAGTGGTAACTGTGTACAATCTACGAGATAACTGTTAACATTCTGTGTGCACTGAAGTGGTGTCAGAGTAAACACTACGAGGTAATTAAGCAACAGATCTTGACGCTGCTGTTGCTTCTTCGTGAACTTACAGCTTGAGAGTATGGATTTAAATCACGAACAGATTAACTTACGCCAAAAAAAAAACTAAATATCTGTTTTGCCTAGTTGAATTTAAGTGCATCAGGGACATCTCAGTCACAGGATAGTTAAGGAATCACCAGAGAAAACTACACCTGTGTGTGCCTCTGAATGTGACTGCAGGGTTATAAATGAGTAATCGAATAATTCGTGTACTATAGCTGAGAAGTTCGGCAGTACTTCAGTTCCGATAGTTATGTGATCCTACAGTGAAGGTAACACAGACAGATGGACAGACTTACAAACAATGTGCAAACATGGCGCGTTTTGCTTAGTGTGGAGACGAGTACGAAGTACCAGACCACATAAAATGATACTCTTATGTCTCTATTTTGTGCAATTAGACTTCGAAAATATCCGGTTCTTATCCTTTATTTCCTTCGAGCCATTATCTCAATACTTCGGATCTTCGACAATACACCTTTGCACTAACTTAATGTAGGGTCTGTCTAGAAATTAGGTCCTCCGCGACCAGCTGACAGTTATTCAGTTGATGGTTGTTTTGATGGATCCCAAATCAGAATAGGTTATTTAAGGCGATCTTTGCAATTTTGTGCATCTCACTGACGTGATATTTCTTTCAGACACAATCTGCACCTTCCTGTCACATCCTATTTCTCTTATGATTCATTCTAATATTGTTTGTTGTCTACTAAATTAATCTCTCCTTTTAATTGTATCAGATTAAATTTACTGAATCCCATCTGGGGCATAGATGTCTGTCTGTTGCGAGTGTTTTGTATTGTTAGTTACAGGTCTCTGCGACGAGCCGATCACTTGTACAAGGGAGTCCTACCGTCTGTGGTGCGTCGTTGTGTGTGATCTACGAATCTCGTGAATGAGGAAGCCCTGGCCCACTGGGGGCTTTGAGCCAAAATAAAAAAAAACTACTGAATATGTGTCATCTCTACCACAGGTATAAATATTCCGCTCATCTTATTCTTCATTACTTGATCACTCTAATAATCCAAAGCAAAGAATACAAATCATGAGGTCTCTTATTATGTAAGCTCTGAGGGTCTTACTTCCTCAGTCTCGGGTTCAAATATTATGTTCTCATAAACCCCTCACCTAAGTTCTTGTGAGGCCAAATTATTTACGAATACGGGAAATGCAGACTACGTTGCACACCGTAATCAAAATGTACAAATATCTTCTACTGAGAAAAGCACGATGTGACCCACCTAAACACATAACACTGATAAGTGGGAAATTCCGCTCCGATGTGGTTACATAAACCACGCAACAAGAGTTAAAGTAAATATGAATTTCGTGCCAAAGTTAACAGAAGTGCTGTGTGACAACTGGGCACTCCTCTGCGTATCGCATCTCCTCGTATCAAAGAAAACAAAGTTGTCCTTGTTCTTGTTTCTTGAGATTCGAAGTTCTACAGCATAAGTATAGCATAACGGTTCTGCGACTTTCACTCCATTTTTTTCTATCTCCAAACCCATAAGTCTTAAGGCAGTAAGTTCTGTTCGAAATAATTTGCTCTGATAAACATAAGCGGGTTACGCTCGGTGTGCGTGCAGATATCCACACACATGTCTATGTAAAGTGCCAGTTTTTTGACTGCTTCTAATAAAAAATGGAAGGCAACTACAAAGTTAATAAACCTCCCAATATCAAGTGCCATGATAATACGTTACGCGGTTCTCGACTTGTTACACGGAGCCCAAATTTGGGTGGAGGATACCGAAGGTAACATCAATTTCCCCCCCCCCCCCCCC